>OJRS01001428.1_pt1 | contig 8750 bp, 8 predicted proteins | sample 1599261 | NCBI WGS metagenome assembly OJRS01 (sample SAMN03922531, study PRJEB24848) | human gut metagenome | isolation source: stool sample | host: Homo sapiens | place: Germany | collected 2010-05 | reverse complement strand
TAGGAGTCCGTCTCGTGGGCTCGGAGATGTGTATAAGAGACAGATACCAAGCTCTGCGATTTGACGAGACAATACGGTGGTTGCATCCAAGTGAGCGAAGGTGCCTGCCGGAGCCGGGTCAGTCAAGTCATCCGCAGGTACATATACAGCCTGTACGGATGTGATAGAACCGGTCTTGGTGGAGGTAATACGCTCTTGCAGTGCGCCGATATCGTTTGCCAGGGTAGGTTGGTAACCTACTGCGGAAGGCATACGGCCGAGCAATGCGGATACTTCGGAACCAGCCTGAATGAAACGGAAAATGTTATCGATAAAGAGCAGTACGTCCTGGCCGCCAACATCACGGAAGTATTCTGCCATGGTCAGGCCGGTCAGACCAACACGCATACGTGCTCCAGGAGGCTCGTTCATCTGGCCGTATACAAGAGCAGTCTTGTTGATAACGCCAGACTCTTTCATTTCGCCCCACAGGTCGTTGCCTTCACGAGTACGTTCGCCAACGCCTGCGAATACGGAATAGCCGCCGTGTGCAGTAGCAATGTTATGGATAAGCTCCATAATAATAACGGTTTTACCTACGCCAGCACCGCCGAACAGACCGATTTTACCGCCCATTGCATACGGAGCGATAAGGTCAACGACTTTAATGCCGGTTTCCAAAATTTTAGTAGCTGTAGCCTGTTGGTCAAAGCTCGGAGCCGGTCTATGAATAGGCCAGTGATCAGCTGCTTCAACCGGAGTGTCATCATGGTCTACAGTTTCACCTAAAACGTTGAAGATACGGCCCAGTACACCAGGACCAACCGGAACGCTGATAGGAGCGCCGGTATCTACAACTTCCATGCCACGAACCAGACCGTCGGTGGAGCTCATAGCAACAGCGCGGACAATGTTATTGCCGATGTGTTGCATAACTTCTGCGGTCAGGTGGATTTTTACTTTACCCTCATCGGTGGTGCCATCAATGTGCAGCGCGTTGAGGATAGCAGGCATGCTTTTAGGAGGAAACTCTACGTCGATAACAGGGCCTACAACTTGTACGATTCTACCTGTATTCAAGGTTTTAGCCTCCCTACGAAATATCTAATTAGTTTTGTGCCTGTTTCAGAGCTTCTACGCCGCCAACGATTTCGTTCAGCTCGCGGGTAATGGAAGCCTGACGTGCCTTGTTATAGGACAGCTCCAGGTTTTGTACCAGCTTGCCTGCGTTATCGGTAGCAGAGCTCATAGCAGTCATACGAGAACCCAACTCACTGGCAGCAGATTGTACCAGTGCAGCGTAAACTACAGTTTCCAGATACTTAGGTGCAAGTACCTGCAGAGTTTCGTCTTCATCAGGCTCGAAAATAAAGCTTGCGCTAGCTTTGCCTTTCTCCTTTACAGGAGGCTCTACCGGCAGAATCTTCTCGCTGGTAGGAATTTGGGACAAAGCGGTTTTGAAAAGTGTAAACACAATATGCAGCTCGTCGAAATGCTCGTCAGCAAATTGTTTGATTGCATCCTGAGCAATTTCTACTGCATTTGCGTAAGACGGTCTGTCGGAGTAGCCGAAGTGGCTGCTCAGCACTTTATAGCCGCGACGTTGGAAGAAATCCCTGGCCTTACGGCCGCTGGTGATAATGACTACGTCATGCTCACATTCAGAAATCTCCGCAACTGCTTTTTTCAAAGCGTTGGAACTATATGCGCCTGCCAGACCTTTATCAGAGGCGAGCACCAGATAACCAACTTTTTTAACATCACGATGTTGAAGCAGCGGGTGTTTTTTGGCACTTAAGCCTGCAAGGATGCTCGGATCGCTCACAACGCTGGATAACACTTCTTTGATCTTGATGGCATACGGACGGCTTGCAGCAGCTTTTTCCTGCGCTCTTCTGAGGCGGGCAGCAGCAACCATTTTCATAGCCTTCGTGATCTTGCCAATGTTACCTACGCTTTTCATGTGGCGATGAATCTCGCGTGCAGTAGCCATTAGTTAATCACCTACCTTCACTAACAAAGGTATCCTTGAACTCGGCGATAGCTTTCTTCAGAGCTTCTTCGTTCTCATCAGTGATTTTCTTGGTTTTGATGATGTCTCCGCCAACTTCCGGATGGTTAGCTTCCATGAAGTCCAGGAATTCTTTTTCGCAGCGGGTTACATCTTTAACTGCTACGTCATCCAGATAGCCTTTGGTACCAAGGTAAATAGCCATAACCTGTTTTTCAACAGACAGCGGGCTGTATTGGCCTTGTTTCAGAACCTCGGTCAGACGTTGACCACGGTCCAGCTGTGCTTTGGTAGCTTTATCGAGGTCAGAAGCAAACTGAGCAAATGCTGCCAGCTCGCGGAACTGAGCCAGATCCAGACGTAAGGTACCTGCAACCTGCTTCATAGCTTTGATCTGAGCAGCACCACCTACACGGGATACAGACAGACCGGAGTTGATAGCCGGACGGATACCGGAGTAGAACAGCTCGGATTCAAGGAAGATCTGACCGTCGGTAATAGAAATTACGTTGGTCGGAATGAAGCCGCCTACGTCACCTGCCAGGGTTTCGATGATCGGCAGTGCGGTGATGGAACCGCCCTTCAGTTCATCGTTCAGCTTAGCAGCGCGTTCCAGCAGACGGGAATGCAAATAGAATACGTCGCCAGGGTATGCTTCACGTCCTGGAGGACGACGGAGCAGCAGGGACATTGCACGGTATGCAACAGCGTGTTTAGACAGGTCGTCGTATACGCACAGAACGTCTTTGCCCTGATCCATGAAGTATTCAGCCATGGTTACGCCAGCGTACGGAGCCAGGTATTGCAGCGGAGCGGAGTCAGCAGCAGTAGCAGCAACGATTATGGTGTATTCCATAGCGCCGTGTTGTTCCAGAGTACGAACAATACGGGCAATGTTAGAAGCCTTTTGGCCGATAGCTACATAAATGCAGATAACGCCCAGACCTTTTTGGTTGATAATGGTGTCGATTGCAACTGCAGTCTTACCGGTACCACGGTCGCCGATGATAAGTTCGCGCTGACCACGTCCGATAGGAACAAGTGCGTCGATACATTTAATACCGGTTTGCAGCGGGGTATCAACGGATTTACGATCTGCGATACCATGCGCAGGAGATTCAACCGGACGACGTTCAGCAGCAGCGATTTCGCCTTTGCCGTCGATCGGGTCACCGATAGCGCTAACTACACGGCCCAACAGGTTTTCACCAACAGGAACCTCCATGATGCGGCCGGTACGGCGAACAACGTCGCCTTCTTTGATTTTGGTCTCGCCGCCCATCAGTACGATACCAACGCTATCCGGGTTCAGGTTCAGAACCATGCCGGATACGTTGTGAGGCAGTTCAACTAATTCGCCAGCCATAGCGTTTTTCATACCGATAACGGTTGCGATGCCGTCACCGATTTTTTCTACGATACCAACTTCTTCCAGATCAGCATCCACATTGTAATTCTCCAGCTTGTTGCTGAGAGCATCACCCAGGGCTTCCGGTTTGGTGTACTCGTGAACGTCGATGCCGTTCAGAGCAACTTCCATTTTCTTCAGCTTGCGCAGTGCGGAAGCGTCGAATACCTTATCGCCAACTTGTACGATGATGCCGCCGAGGATAGACGGGTCAACTTTCTTGTTCAGGAAAATCTCACGGCCCAGTTTCTCGGTCAGGATTACAGAAATGGATTGATACTCGTCAGCCGACAATTTCTTGGCGGTAGTAACGTTTACATCTAACAGCTCTTTAATGGAGCCCAGATCGATTTTGAAGTCGGACAATTGTTGCTTAATTAAAGCAATATTTTCTTCTGTCTTCATATTGTACCAATCACCTCCGAATACCGGGGTTTTGCCTGCTGTTTCGCATTTCAGCGGCATACTTCCGGCTTAATAGGGAAAGCAGCAAAATTATTTCATGATAGAATCAACGATTTTGCTAGCCATTTTTTTGTCTTCTTCAGAACCTAACTTTTGTTCTACGATCTTGCTAGCAGCAATCATGGACAGGTTGATAACTTGTGCACGAACTTCGTCCATAGCTTTCTTCTGTTCCAGTGCGATTGCTTCTTTAGCAGTTGCAATAACCTGATCTTGTTCAGCTTTGGTGTCTGCCATGATCTTGTCATGAGCAGCTTGAGCAGTTTTGCGGGCAGCATCAACAATAGCTTGAGCTTCTTGTTTAGCTTCAGCCAGCTTTGCAGCGTATTCAGCTTTAACTGCTTCTGCGTCAGTCTTAGCCTTTTCTGCAGCTTCCAGATCGCTTGCAATTTTGTTCTTACGCTCTTCCATAATGTTGCATACGGGTTTGTAAGCGAATTTTGCAAGAACGAAAACTAAAACCAAAAAGTTCAGGATCTGCGCGATAAGTGTTGCATTGAAGTTAACCAATTATAGCACGCTCCTTTTTGTAATATCTTGCAAAATTAAATTATTTAATGAACGGGTTAGCGAATACCAGAACGATAGCGATTACATAGCACAGAATAGGCATGGATTCGATCAAGCCTACGCAAACCAGCATGTTGGTAAAGATTTTACCAGCTTCTTCCGGTTGACGAGCCATGGATTCAATAGATTTGCCGCACATGTTGCCGTTACCGATACCAGCGCCAGCAGCAGCACCCAAGCAAACAAGGCCTGCACCGATTACAGATGCAGCAGTAATGATTGCATTTTCAGACATTTGTTTCATCCTTTCGAAATTGTGATTTTAAATTTTTTTTGCTTAAAAAGCTTAGTGTTCGTCGTGGCTAGCAAATGCCAGTGCATAGCTGCCCAAAGACAAAATGGTAAAGATAAAAGCCTGAACGAAGCCAATGAACAGGGAGAACATTACCCACAGTTCAGGAACTACCCACGGAGCCAGCTGATACAGTACGATCAACAGGATTTCGCCTGCCAGGATGTTACCAAAGAGACGAAGAGCCATGGTCAGCGGTTTAGTCACTGCATCCAAAAGATGCAACGGCAGGAATGCCGGACTCGGGCTGATGAAATGTTTAAAGTGGCCGATACCTTGTTTCGCCACACCAACGCAGTACGCGCTAAACGCAATTAGCAAAGAAAGCGCAAAGCAGGTATTAATGTCATTGGTAGGTGAAGTCCAGTGAACGCCAATCTGCGGAAGCAAAATGCCCAGTTCGTTTGCTACCAGGATAAACATAAACAAGGTAACGATGAACGGTGCCATAAATTTACGGCCTTTGGATCCCAGGTTGTCTTCCATCAGACCATTTAAGAAATCAAGAATGATTTCCATTGCATTCTGCAGTCCGGAAGGAACCATTTTCGGGTTCTTACAAACCAGAAGGAACAGTACGAAGACGATTGCCATGGTTACCCAGGTCATGTACATGGTTTGCATATTGACTTCACCTAAAAAGGTAGATTGGGTAAGGTAATGGATAATCTCTCCGGATTTTTCTGCACCTTCAGCTGCTGCATTTCCCATTTTTACACACTCCTTTCTTCACGCCCTCTCATTTTGATGTTGGTACGCGATAAATAATAGATTTAAAATAAAGAATATATGTATCAGAAGAAACCCGCCAAATGCGCCATGCACAGCAAGCTTCATCCTTAACATCGTAATAATAAACGCAGCCGCAGCGGCCAGACGGGCCCAGCGGAAACGCTTCATGATTTTCAGTCCCTGCTTGGGCATCTCCACATATGGCAGAGATTTTTTGATACCTAAAAACAGAATGGACAGATCTATCGTGCCGGCCAGCACGCCGCAAAGCACGCCGTGGGCAAAGGCACTGCGCTGCCATAACCAGAGCGGCACCGCTACGAGCAGCGCACACATACAGATGCGCGCTACAAAGGCGTTCGCGCCGTTTCTCGCTATGGGAGTCAAATCAAAATTACTTTTCATCCTTCTTGTGTTCGGTGTCCCGTGAAAGGACGCTCCTCTGAATCAGATTATAGTAGGTCATAACAAGTGAAACTATTGCCAGACCGATGCAGATGCCCCGCATCGTATGGTCGCCGGTTTCCAGATGACGGTCGAGCCAGTCGCCGCCGAAGTACGCCAGCAGGAAATCAATCACGGCCATAAACGCCAAAGAGGACACAGTAGCCAAAGCTTCAAGCATCCGCATATGCTCCTTATCGGGTGTTTTGTTAGTCATGATTTTTTCACCACAGCACGAATTCACAAATTAATCATATTTACTCTTTTAATTTTAATATTTTTCACAGTTTCTGTCTACGCCTTAGACGCAAATTCCGGCAAATTTTCTACATCAAAGCCATTTTTTCTTAAAATGGCATGGATAATACGCTCGCAGGCCTTGCCGTCACCGTAAGGATTGGCAGCCTCCGCCATGGAGCGATAATGCTCGGCATCGTCTAAAAGCAGATTGGTTTCGCGCAGCACATCATCATAAGCGGTGCCTACGAGCTTAACCGTACCGGCTTCAACAGCCTCCGGACGCTCGGTGGTATCACGCAGAACAAGAACCGGCTTGCCTAAGGCAGGAGCCTCCTCCTGAATTCCGCCGCTGTCTGTGAGCACGATATCAACCTTAGCCATCAGATTGGCAAACGGTTCATATTCCATAGGCTCAATCAGATGCACTCTGTCTAAATGTCCCAGCTCCTCGCGCACTATTTCACGCACCTTGGGGTTTTTGTGTACCGGGAAGATTGCTTCCACATCGGGATGCGCTTCCAGCACGCTCTTCAAAGCGCGGTAAACATGACGCATAGGCTCGCCCAGGTTTTCACGGCGGTGTGTAGTCATCAGAATCAGACGATGACCGCTGGCGAACACTTTATTGAACTCTTCGTCCTCAAAGCGGTAGCCTTCCTTCACCGTAGTCTGCAGGGCATCGATAACAGTGTTGCCTGTTACCAGAATCTGCTCGGGGCAGATGTTTTCCTTCAGCAGGTTAGCCTTGCTGGTAGAGGTAGGCGCAAAATGCATATCGGCAATCGCACCAGTCAGCTTGCGGTTCATTTCCTCCGGGTAAGGAGAATATTTATTACCGGTACGCAGGCCTGCTTCCACATGGCCTACAGGAATCTGCGCATAAAAGGCAGCCAGAGCACCGGCAAAGGTAGTCGAGGTGTCACCATGCACCAGCACCATATCGGGCTTTGCTTCCTCCATAACGGATTTCAGGCCCATCAGCGCGCGGGTAGTAACATCATACAGGGTTTGACCTGCCGACATAATATTCAAATCATAATCAGGCGTAATGCCAAACAAATCCAGTACCTGATCAAGCATCTCGCGATGCTGTGCGGTAACTGCCACAATCGGCTGGATATATTCAGGATATTTACGCATTGCCAGCACCAGCGGGCACATTTTGATGGCTTCCGGACGAGTGCCGAAAACTGTCATTAACTTTATCTTCTCCACGGTTCTTCCTCCCCCTTATCTGTCGTTCAGAATACCGATTTTCTTAGCACCGACGGCAACTGCCGTAATAATAACCGCTATAATAAGTGCGGCGTAAAAGCCGTCGAACTCTGCCCACAGCACAGCTGCGATACCGAGCACGGCTGTAATAGCATACATCAGCAGAACTGCCTGCTTCTGGTTCATGCCCATCGCCAGCAGGCGGTGATGCAAATGGCCCTTATCGGGCTGGAAAATAGGGCGGCCGTTGCTGTAGCGGCGCATAATCGCAAAGGCTGTATCCATAATCGGCAGGCCCAGTGCAATCGCCGGTACAATCAGCGCTACGGTAGCAGCAGTCTTGACTGCGCCGTAAACCGAAATAGCTGCCAGCATATAGCCGATGAACATACTGCCTGTATCGCCCATGAAAATAGTAGCGGGATTAAAATTATAGCGGATAAAACCGATAATGCCGCCGGCCAGAGCCGCAGTCATTACAGCTATATGGTAATAGCCCATCTGAACCGCAACCAGAATGACCGTCATCGAAGCGATAGCAGATACGCCTGCTGCCAGCCCGTCCAGACCGTCAATCAGATTGACAACGTTCGTAAAGCTGATAACCCAGAAAATTGTCAGCGGTATAGAAATAAACCATTCGTTAAGATAAAAATAGCCGCCGAAGGGATTGTTCAGCCATTCGATACGGATATCAAAGGCCACAAGTACGCAGGCAGCAAAAATCTGCCCCAGCAGCTTAACCTTTGCCGGCAGCTGATATTTGTCATCATGTACGCCTACGATGGCAATCACGCTACCGCCAAGCAGAATGCCGACAATATCCTTCGTCAGCTCCAAGCTTGCCACTGCGGCAATCATAAAGGCAATATAAATAGCCAGACCGCCAAGACGCGGCATAATCTTCTTATGCACCTTGCGGTTATCGGGCTTGTCAATCGCGCCGATTTTAAAGGCTAATGTTTTAATATAAGGGGTCAATATATAGCTTACCAAAGCGGCAAGCAGAAAAGGGAAACCGTAAGCACTTAACATTTATTCTTTCTCCACCGAAACCTGATTCCTTGCACACGAAAAACACTAAACTATTCATTCCTTATATAGTATAACATTTTTGACACTTGCGTCAATTACTTTTATTACAAAAATGATGAAACAAGCCATTTTTTCCGCAAAATTCTCCCGAATTATTCCCATTTATTATAGCATAATATCATTAAGGGAATATATCCTTTTGGCATAACTTATATATCGTTTCTATTCTCCGGATGTTGCCTGTTAAAAATTCTTACGGATTTATCTCATATCGCAGACTTTTTACAGATGATTTTCCCGAAATAATCACCGTTAAGGCTTTTTTAACCTCACTTTGCTTCTATCTGCTGTAAATCTGC
>OJRS01001403.1_pt1 | contig 8854 bp, 5 predicted proteins | sample 1599261 | NCBI WGS metagenome assembly OJRS01 (sample SAMN03922531, study PRJEB24848) | human gut metagenome | isolation source: stool sample | host: Homo sapiens | place: Germany | collected 2010-05 | reverse complement strand
CATATTCGTGAGGGTTTATTACCTTTGTTATTCGAATAACAATAGATTCGTGCCAAAGAACCCTTAAATGATATTACAAAATGGCGAGAAATCTCAAAATCAGAGACCTTACGTTGCGTGACGGCCAGCAGTCGTCCTTCGCGACGCGTATGAACCAGGAGCAGATCGACCGCTGCCTGCCGTTCTACAAAGATGCCAATTTCTATGCGATGGAGGTGTGGGGCGGCGCCGTCCCCGACTCGGTGATGCGTTATCTCAACGAGAATCCGTGGACGCGCCTCGAAACCATCCACAAGGCAGTGGGCGATGTCTCGAAACTCACGGCCCTTTCGCGCGGCCGCAACCTGTTCGGCTACTCGCCCTATACGGACGAAATCATCGACGGCTTCTGCCGCAACTCGATCCGGAGCGGTTTGGGCATCATGCGGATCTTCGACGCCCTGAACGACGTCGACAACGTAAAATCGACCGTCAAATACGTCAAGCAGTACGGCGGCATCGCCGACTGTGCGGTTTGCTACACCGTGGACCCGAAATACCCCGAACCGGGTTTCTGGGCCAGACTGACGGGCAAATCGGCCCCCAAACCGGTCTTCACCGACGCCTATTTCCTCGACAAGGCTCGCCAGATGGCCGCACTGGGCGCCGACATGATCACCATCAAGGACATGTCGGGTCTGATTCCGCCGCGCCGCGTCGCCACGCTGGTGCGCCTGCTGAAGAAGAACCTTTCGGTTCCCGTCGATTTCCATACCCACTGCACGCCGGGCTACGGACTGGCTTCGGTGCTTTCGGCCATCATCGCCGGGGTCGACGTCGTGGACACCAACTGCTGGTACTTCGCCGAAGGCACGGGCGCCCCGGCCATCGAGCTGATCCATGTTTTCTGCAAGAAGCTGGGCATCGAAACGGGCGTGAACATGGAGGCCGTGGCCAAGATCAACACCCAGCTGCGGGACATCCGCAAGGAGCTGAACCAGTTGGTCTTCGGCGTCGAGAAACCCGAGCCGAAGGCGTTCAACCCGGTGACCGACACGCTTCCCACCGAGATCGACGCCCTGTTCGACCGGGCGATCGCCGCGGCGCAGCACGACGACGAGAACGCCACGATCGACGCCTGCCGCAAGATCGAGGCCTATTTCGGCTTCCCGGCTCCGAACGAACTGGTGCAGAAGGCCGAGATTCCCGGCGGCATGTATTCGAACATGGTGGCCCAGCTCAAGCAGCTCAAGGCCGAGGAGATCCTGCCCCGCGCCATGGAGCTGATCCCTTCGGTGCGCCTGGCCGCGGGTCTGCCGCCGCTGGTGACCCCCACCTCGCAGATCGTGGGTGCGCAGGCCGTCAACTGCGCCCTCGACGAGAAGGCCGGACGTCCGATGTACACCAACAAGTCGTCGCAGTTCGTGGGCCTCGTGAAGGGCGAGTACGGCAAGACGCCGGTGAAGATCGACCCCGAGTTCCGGTTCAAGATCTGCGGCGTGCGCGAGGAGACTCCCTACGACACCTCGAAATACCAGATGCAGCCCAATCCCGAGCTTCCCGAAGCCGGAGGCGTGAAGCTCGCCGCCGATGAAAAGGAGGTGCTGCTGCTGGAGTTGTTCCCGCTGGTCGCCAAGACGTTCCTGACCAATATGAAGGTGAAGGCCTACGAGGCTTCGAAGCCGGCCGAACCTGCCGCCAAGGCCGGGGAGACGCCCGCCGGAGAGACGCAGGCCGTGATCACGGGCAACGTCGTGACGGCTCCGCTGCCGGGCCGCATCATCGAACTCAAAGTGAAGGTCGGCGACGCGGTGAAGGCCGGACAGGAGGTCGCCGTTCTCGAAGCGATGAAGATGGAGAACGCCATCACGAGCGATTTCGCCGGTACGGTCAAGCAGATTCTGGTCCGTCAGGGGCAGACCGTGGCTACCGACGCCGTTCTGATGGAGATCGAATAACACGATCCATTCTTTCCGGACGCCATTCCGTCCGCAGCGCCCGAATGCGTTGCGGACGGAACTTTTTTTCGGTGGCTTTGGTATTGATCTTGGATGCTTCCGCGACGATGCTGCCTGCCGCATTGCAGTACGCTGCCCCGGCAAGCCCCGGTCCGCGCCCGGGCGCGGACCGGGGCTTGCCGGGGATGTGGAGGACGCCTTGCGGGCCTTGCTTCCGATGCTGCGCGAACGTTCCGACCGGACGTTCCTCCGACCGCCGGCTGAAAATCTGCGGCGTCTTGTGCGACGACATGACCGTCGCGCCCGTGGCCACGGCCACGAGCAATCTGAAACACCTCCGCGAACTGGTCTGACCGGTGCGGCGAGGCTACTCTTCCGGCGTGGGGGCTTCGTCCGTCCGGTCGGTGTAGAGAATTCCGTCAAGATGGTCTGTTTCGTGCTGGAAGATTACGGCCGTGAATCCGTCGATCGTCTCCGTTTTTTCGGCGAACCGCTCGTCGCGGTAGCGCAATACGATCCGTTGCGCCCGCACCACCCTGCCCGCTAATCCCGGAATCGAGAGACATCCTTCCCGTCCCGGGGCGGTTTCGGCCGACGATTCGACGATCTCCGGGTTCAGGTAGAATTCGAACGGCTCTCCGGGTTTGTCGAAACGCTGCACGGCGATCATCCGCCGGAGAATCCCCACCTGCGGGGCGGCGATGCCTACGCCCGTGTTCTGCGGGTCCTGCACCGTCGCGAGCATCCTGCGGCGCAGGACGGCGTAGTCGTCTGTCCGCAGCATCCGCCCGGTCACCGGAGCGGCCTTTTGACGCAGGACGAGCGAGTCGGCCGGGTTTCCGACGGTCAGTATGCGCATGATTTCTCCCTTCCCGGCGTGAATGGTCTCCTCCTCTGCGGCGCTGAACCCTCCGGAGCATCCGGCGAACGCCAGCGTTGCGGCCGCGCAGGCCGCCAGTATCGTTTTCTTTTCCATGATAGCCGCTGTTTCTGTGAATATGCCTTTTCCCGGTAATTCGCCCGGGTTTTTCCGGATAACGAAAAAACGGAGATCGTTTAGACCTCCGTTTCCTTCCGTAGCGGGTCCGAGACTTGAACTCGGGACCTCATGATTATGAATCATGCGCTCTAACCAGCTGAGCTAACCCGCCATTGCTGAAAGCGAGTGCAAAGGTAATAGAAATTTTCAATCGTGCAAAATCTTTCGGCAAAAAAACGCCGTAAAATTTATGATTCCGGGTTGTGGCATTGATTTTGAGCGCGCTACGGAAAAACCGCAATCTATGTCTCTTACCCAATCGGCGCGTGCCGGAATCCGTGATGCGCTCGGTGTTGTCAAACTCATCGCCGGACTGGTGCTCCTCGTGGCCCTCTCGTGGGAGATCATTGCCGGCGACCATGTCCACATGTCCCGCACCTACCTTGCGATCCAGTTCGTCGTCTGCCTCGTTTTCCTGTGCGATTTCTTCGTCCGCTGGGCCGCTGCCGAACGTCCGGGCCGTTTTTTCTGGCGCAACCTGCCGTTCCTGCTGCTTTCCGTTCCCTACCTGAACATCCTGGCGTGGAGCGGCGTCGGCATGACCCACGACTGGGGCGTGCTCGTCGGGCTTATCCCGCTGCTCCGGGCCTTCCTGGCCATGGTGATCATCGTGCGGTGGCTGGTCTCCGAAAACAGGATGCGGAGGCTCTTTTTCGCCTATATCTTCACCGTCGTCGTCTTCACCTATATCTCCGGGCTGGTGTTCTACGACTACGAGGTGCTCGTCAATCCCAAGCTCCACGGCTTCGGCAATGCGCTCTGGTGGGCGTGGATGAACGTCACGACCGTCGGTGCGGAGATTTTCCCCGTCACGGCCGTCGGCAAGGTCTTCTGCGTGCTGCTTCCGTCGCTGGGCATGATGTTCTTTCCGATCTTCACGACCTATGTCCTGCAGGAGTACACCCATAAGAAGGGAGAGTAGCCTTCTGTAAACCTCCCGGCCGTTGTTACGGCCGGGAGGTTAAAATTGCCGGAACAGCGTTATTTTACGCTTTTCGGCACACGCGGCTCCGTCAGGACCGGGCGGCGATCCCGTTCAACCCGATCAGCTGCACACGCTGTTCCAGGTCGCCGATGTCGGGCCGCGAGTGCCGCTGGGTGAACGAGCGGTAGTTGTAGACGGTGCGGATCGAACAGTGCAGCAGCGCGGCGATGGTCGCCGTGTCGGTGATGCCCAGGCGGATCAGCGCGTAGATGCGCAGCACGGTGGTCAGCTCGCCGTCGTGACGCCCCTCGGTGCGGGCCTCGTCGGCAAGCAGGCCGTTCATCTCGTCGATGAACGAGGGAAAAAGCCCGAGGAAGGTCTTGTCGAAAAGCGCATAGAACTCCTTCAGCTCGTCGTTGCGGATGTTGCTGCGGGCGCATTCGCGGCGAAGTTCGGCGATCCGGTCGTCGCGCAGCATCTTGTTGACATACTGATACGTACCCGAGAGTTTGTTGATATATTCCGAAATCGTCTGGAGAAAGCCCCCGATATAGACCTCCTTGATCCGGTTGGCATCGGCGATCCGGAGGTTCTGCGCGCTCAGGCGGTCGTTCGTCTCGCGCAGGATCCGGGCCAGGCCGTTGAGTTTGTCGTTCGACTCGCGGAGGGTTTGCTGCACGGCGCAGAGCTTCCGGTTGCGGGACAGCACGTAAAGCCCCGCGGCGACGGCCGAGACGAAAAAGAGCAGGATGACGACGATCAGCACGATGTACATCGTGTGCAGGCGGGCGTTGCGCTCGCTGTAAGCCGCCTCGATCTGCGGCAGGATGGCCATGTCGCGCCACGAGCGGCTCGGGGAGTTGAAGAAACGCGTGTCGCGGATCGCCACGCGGATATAATCCATCGCCCGATCGACGTCGCCCCGGTTGAAAAGCTCCTCGGAGACGGCGCACAGCGACCCGTGGTCACGCACGGCGGACTGGATGTCGGCCATGGCCGAACGTATGAACCAGGCGAGTTCCTCGTCGGGACGCCCCGCCTTCCCCTCGAGCTGCGCCTTGTGGTTGGCGGCCTTGGCGTAGGAGTGGGAATCGGAAGGGACCGAGACCAGCAGGCTGTCGCAGAGGGTCGAAGCCTCGGACCAGTCCTTGCGAACGATGGCATCCATATACCCGTAGTACAGGCTCGTGAAGGTGTCCTCGCTGATTTCCGCCGCGCTGACCGCATAATAGTGCTCGCGCCGGCGGAAAAGGTCGCGGCGTTCGCCCGGCTCGGTCAGGGCGTAGAGTTCGCGGTTCATGCGATGCCGGGCGACATAATAGGATTGCAGCGCCCGGCGGCTGACGTGCACCGTGTCGCGGATGCCGCTCAAGATCTCCTCGGCCTCGTAGAAACGTCCGCCCAGGCTGTAACAGAGCGCAATCCCGGAGCGGGCACGCATGATCAGGTCGTTGTCGCCGGTCTCCTCGGCCAGCGCAAGAGTTCGCCGGAGGTAGAGAAGCGCGAAGTCGCTCTGGTAGGAGTTGTAATTTTCGGCGAGCCGCTCGGTCAGGTCGAAACGCTCGCGCAGCGAAAGCCCGTCGCGGGTCAGAGCGCGCTTGAGCGAATCAATGCGGGATTCGCGCCGCGCCGTGTACTCGCCGCTGCGGGCGATCACCCGATCGAGACTGCGGAACAGCTCCTGCAGGTCGGTCTTTTCACCCGGGGAAGCCGGAGCCGCGGACAGCGCGGAGAACAACGCTGCGGCAAGAAGGAGGATTTTCATTTCAGGTTTCGGTTTAATGCAAACATAGCGTTTTAATAACACAAAAGCAAATCAGAAGAAAGGGCCTGTGTATTACAAATGTATTAAAAAGTAAAATATCAAAGTTTCAGCATTTACATAACGCACGGGGGTGTAAAAATCGAACATGCTGACAATAAACAAGATAAGATTTACATTCATTTACATTTTCGGGCAAGGCCCTTTCCGCATATTTATTAAGGGCTATCTTTGTAATGAAAATATTTTCAATATTCACCCGAAATTTAGCTAAAATTTTCCAAACTTTTTCAGACCAATTAACCTAAATGCTATGAGAACAACTCTATCTCTGAAAATCCCGAAGAGGAGCGTCACCCCGCTGATCGCGGTACTGCTGCTGACCGGCACGGTATCTCTGGGCACAGCCTGCGACGACGACAAGGACTACTCCCGCAGGGAACACATCGAGTGGTCGAACTCGCCCGAGTTCGAAGAAGCGCTGACGGGAACCCTGCACATCCCGGTCAGAGCGTCGAAAGAGCAGGACGCCACTCCGTTCAAAAGGTCCATCTATATCAGAAGCAATGTGGCTTATCAGGTCGGATTCGAAGGCGAAAAGGAAGAGTCCGGAGAACTGCCGGCCGAGGAGTGGCTCAACGTCGACGAAATCAAACGCGGCGTCAGGCCCGGAATCGACGAACTGGTCCTGCTGATCACCCCGCACACGGAGTCCTACGTAGAACGGAAAGGGTGCATCTCGCTGCACACTGACGTCGAATTCCTCAATGAATTCATCGCCGTGGTGCAGGGATTCCCGAAATACACCAAAGATTACGAGGGCAACTTCGACTGGCTGAAGTACGGTTCGGCGGAACCTCTGGAGACCCGGGGCGAAACGCCGATCGACAGCTGGACCGCCGACCAGAAGAAAATGGGGCTGGAATCGACGCCCGCACAGGAGGGAGGCACGGCCTACTGCTACGGCAAAAACGGCTACGTCAAACTCGGCGACGACGCCGGACACGGAGCCAACCTGCTGACCCCGTACGATCCGGGCATCCGGAACGACACGGCCGCCATGGTCCGTTTCAACGCCATCGCCTATGCGGCGGCCGACGGCACGAAAGACAACGACGAACTGACCGTGCGGATCACGGGAGGCGGGCAGTTCGCCGACGGAACCACCGAGAAAACCGTCCGTGTGGGACACCTCGATCCCACGGCCGCGGAGCTTCCGACGGCCATGTGGAAAAACTCCCAGCAGGAGTTCATCATCTTCTCCCACCCCAAAAATCCCTTTACGAGCAACACGCGCATGGAACTGATGGCCGGCAAATACGAGATGGAGAGCGGCAACACACGCATCTTCATCGACAACCTCTACGTGCTGCGCCTGAAATGGTACGATTTCGAAGACCTGTTCGGCAAACTCCCCTGGGAACAGAATGCCCCGCGACACTAAAAACCCCAAACTACGACATACGATGAAAAAATTCTACACCAAGCGCTTCAGCCTGATCTGCGCCTTCGCCGCCTCGGCCCTATTGCTCGGGGGGGGGTGCAGCGAGGATGAAACGGAGCCGGCTATCGGCTCGAAAGGCGTCAGCAGCGAAGTCTTCGTCTCCAGCGACGCAGGCTCCCGCACCATCAAGGTAGAGACCTCCGGACCGTGGCAGGCGCGGCTCACGCCCGAGACCAGACTCTGGGTCTCGGTCGACGGCGCCGACAGCGGCGAAACGGGCGGCTCGCTCAACCTCAATTACCGGACCAACAACTCGCTTCCCCGCAAGGGAGCCATCCTCGTCTCATCGGCCCGCCAGCAGGTCGTCGACACGATTTACCTGATGCAGTACGGCACGACGCCGCTCCTGGAGTTCAAGTACATCGGAAAACAATATTCATCCGTAGAAACGATCGACTCTGTCGCAATAGACACCAACATTCCGCTGTCCAAAAAAATCTACTGGACGGTCGTTTACGACGAGAATTCCGCTGCCGAACCGTGGGCCGACAGCGTCAGCTACGCCCAGGATTTCAAATATTTCCGGTTCCGGATCGCCGACAACAAGAAATTCGAGCCCCGCGCGGCGCGATTCCGGCTCCGATTTCAGGACGACTGGGGCGAAGATCACACAACCTATTTCACAGCCTATCAGGGTATCCCGGGCGGTACGGCGGAGACCCGCGAGATGACCTTCGAGGAGCTGCGCGGGCTGATCGCGGAGGCGGAAGGCGAGATCACCCTCGATCAGGACATCGCCGTAAGCGGCACGGTCATCAGCGACTGGGCCTCGCCCAACATGGCCGGAAGCCCCATGCCCAAGGCCGCGGAGAAACCCGACCTGGGCATCAACGACTGCACGGCCTACATGCAGAACGCCGACGCCTCGCTGGGTCTCGCCCTCGTCACGACCGACGCCCAGCAGAACAACCTGCAACGATATGACAAACTCAAACTCTGGTGCAAGGGCCTCACGCTGACCAAGCGGAGCAACCCCGAGCGCTACACGCTCAGCGGCGTGACGCAGGACCACATCGTCACCAAAGAGGCCGGAACGGCCGAAGAGCTGCCCGCGAAGCGACGCTTCATCGACCAGCTGACCGACGCCGACATCTACACCCAGGTGACGCTCAAACGCTGCCAGATGGCCGTGCGCACCGGACGTTTCATCCCCGTGCACATCAACTACACCAACAGTTTCAACAACTACTACCCCGCAGCCGTACTCGACCGTCACGGCGACATGATCTACCTGATGACCAACCACGGCTGCGACTGGCGTTTCAAGGAGATGCCCGACGGCGAGGGAACGATCACAGGCATCATCGTACACGAGCCTTACACCTTCTTCGAGCGGGGCGGCGACATCGGCCGTTACCAGATCCGCAACGTGACGCGCGAGGACATCGCGCTGGACGAATCGGCCGACAACGTCTTCTCGGCCGTGGCCGTGGAGTGGAGTCCCAACGGCAGCAAGGACCCCCGCGCTTACGCATTCCCGCAGTATCCGCATCCGGCAACCGACAGCGGTCAGGCGCATTGCGTGGCCGCAACGACGGGTTCGGGACTCTCGTTTATGAGCACCTACACCTGGCTGGCCGTCGGCAGCGCCTACCGGGCCGCCGAAAACGGGCTGACCATCAACAACGCCTCGTGGGGCCACAAACAGCTGTGGGACACGGCGAAGAACACGGGCTGTCTCTTATAC
>OJRS01001387.1_pt1 | contig 8925 bp, 9 predicted proteins | sample 1599261 | NCBI WGS metagenome assembly OJRS01 (sample SAMN03922531, study PRJEB24848) | human gut metagenome | isolation source: stool sample | host: Homo sapiens | place: Germany | collected 2010-05 | reverse complement strand
ACGAGATAGGAGTCCGTCTCGTGGGCTCGGAGATGTGTATAAGAGACAGGTGGACAGCCGTCGGCCAGTGGTGGGACAAGAAGGGTGAAAATGAAATCGATCTCATCGCGGTCAACGAACTTGAAGATAAGATTCAATTTGCGGAAATAAAAAGAAACCCTAAAAAAATATGCCTCGAAAAACTTCGGGAGAAAGCAGAAGTTTTTCTCAAAAACAACGCTAAATATCAAAAATTCTTCGTGTCTTTCAAAGGCCTTTCGTTGGAAGACTTAAAGAAATGACTATCGCTTTGAACTTGATGCTAAGACAAGACAAGGCAAGATCTGACTTAAAGTAATTCGGTCCGTTAGATAAGCTCTATTTAGTCGGCTAATTATTTTATCTGACAGTCATTTTTTTTAGTTTTTGATGATTATAATTCTTATTATCGTTCTCATTTGGAGTTAGCCATTTCCAGATGACAGAACTTCCATACTCAAACTCAATCAAAGTCTCTGAGGAGAGAACTATGAGATTGGCATTTCTGTTTGTTGCTTTCTTGGTGACTGCGACCTCTTTTTCTGCCGCCGCAGCCGAACCTATCAAAGAACTCAATATTTCATACGTAAAACCGCCTTTTGTCCTCCAGCTTCTTGTCATGAAGAACCACAAACTACTTGAAAAAGAATTCCAGGCAGACGGCATCAAAATTAATTGGCACAACATGGGCACGAGTCCTCAGGCTGCTCGTGCCATGAGCTCCGGAAGTCTGGATATTGCCGGCAATATGAATACAGCGGCCCTTCTCATGCTTAATTCTGAAGGCCTCCCCGTCAGAGTTGTTACAGGAACGGCTCATCCGACCTCAAACTTCGCAATTGTGTCTAAACCTGGAACGGAACTTTCTGTTAAAGATCTCAAAGGCAAACAAGTCGTCGGTCCGAAAGGTACTTTCTTACATCAGCTCCTCGTTGCCGCCTTGGAGAAAGAAGGCATGAGAGAGTCTGATGTCCAATTCATCAACATGGGCATCCCAAAAGCACTTAGCACGATTTTGGCCGGTCATGCAGACGCCGCTTTGGTCGCTAGCAGCGCCTTAATCAAAGCGAACAAAGCCGGCGCCAAAACCATTATCAATGCAGAAGGTTTAGTAGAACCTACGCTTGTAATGACGACTACTAAACAGTTTGCCGAAGAACATCCGGACATCGTCAAACGCGTCGACAAAGTCTATGCCGAATCCTTGCGATGGATGAAAGACCATCCTTCCGAAACTGCTGAGATGGGTGCAAAAGAACACGGCATCTCTATTGAAGATGCAAAGACGCTGATGGAGCGAAGCCACTACTTCGACAAGATGACAACCAAGGACTTAGAAGATCTAAAAGTGAATCAGAAATTCCTGCGGGACAACGGAATGATGAGAAATGAAGTCACCGTGGAAGAATTGGTTCTGCCGGTTGCGATGGAATAACAAACTCAGTAAGGAATTGATGCCATGCTAAACGAAGAAATTAAAGTTACAGAAAACGAAGGTAAAACCGTCACGGTCCTCACCTTAGAGGATTGCGAAAAATATCACGGACTCAAACGCTGCGGCGGTCTGGCTCTCTGCTTCCGTGTTATGAAATTCGCGTTAGACAGACTTGTGCCGGAGGGAGAAGCCGCCAGAAGAAAATTAATCACTTTCAAAACTGCGTTCGACGGTCCGGGCATTACGGACTCTGCTGAACTCATCGGCAGATGTGTGACACGCAAACGTTTTATGGCGCTTCCGACCGACGGGATCGAAGCTCCTGAATGCATCTGGGGCAAACTTTATTTCGAAGTCGGGTACGGAAAGACACTGCATATCGTCGGCAGCGTCAGATGTGTATAAGAGACAGACTTATGCTCGTGGATCGGCAGATAGTTGATCTCTCCGCAGCCCACTCCTTTCTCGGCAATCGTGTTTTCACAAAAGACTTTCAATTTGTCGTAAGGACCTTTGGCGATCACGGCCTCCACACAAGTGTCGTGCGTGGCATGAACATGCATTGAACTGATGACCATGTCTAAATGTTCGTGCTGATGGTCAACATTTCGCTTAGACAGAAGTGCCTTTCGATGATCATAGGTGTAGCTGACGACGGCCACACATTCTTGAGAAGGATTCACCAAAGCCTCCTGGGCAAGCTCTTTCTTCAAAAGGTCTCGGAAAGCTTCCGATCGATTTTGATAGCCTCGCTTGGCAATGAGTTCATCAAACGCCTGCGCCAGGGATTCGTCTACAGTGATGGAGATTCTTTGCATAATCTGCGGATTCGTTGTTTTTTGTGATTCTAGAAATTTTTGTCGGAAGCCGCAAAGTCGTAGTGTGCTACTTAACTGCTGTGACCGCAAAACGCACAGGAAGCCGCTTCTTTTCTCCCTCCCATAGGAGGACTTCACTCTTGACTGCGCAAGCTTTTAATCGGCCGAGAACTTCTTCGTCCCACTGAGGACGAACTTGTTTGCTTAGAGGCAGATCGCGCGCGATGTCATCGATAACGTTCGTTTTGATGCCGAGGAGGACGTGATTACTAGAAGCGTCAACCTTCGGCTGGATAGAGGCATATTCCGCGTTATACAAATAGCAGTAGTGATTGCCGTCAAAAACGAAAAGCTTTCCGCCCGGTTTAAGAACTCTCAGCCATTCTTTATAAGCCGCTTCCGGATCTTCAAGATTCCATACAAGGTTTCTGCTGACCACCGCATCAAAAGAAGCGTCCGCAAACGGGAGATGCTGTGCGTCAGCTCGGCAGAATTCGACATCGTGATAGCCGTTTCGATTAAGCAAATCTTTTGCTTTTTCCAGCATTCCTTCTGAATAATCAGCGGCGGTCACATTCATGCCGAGAGAGGCTAAAAGAAGTGAAAAGAAACCCGGACCGCACCCGATATCCAGCACTTTCGAGACCTCGGGTATCTGTCTGAAATACTCCTTGTAGAACTCATCCTTATGCTCCTCTCTTTCCTTTTCGATCTGCTGTCGATAGCCTTCGGAGCGAGTGTTCCAATACTCTCTTATCTTTTCTAAATTGTTCATAGCGATCTTACAAAGGTTTAATGGGAGTCATAGTCGTAAGTCCCCTGCTGTTCTTCTCAATTAGGCTCTCAATCTGATAAATGGGATCGATCGTCTCGGAGTTAAGAACGGCGTCGGGAGTATCGAAAGCATGCGCCATTCCGTTATGGAGGAACAGCACGGCATCGCTAAAACGGGAAGCCAGCATTAGGTCATGGATCACGTATAGAGCGACGGCGTTTCTCTTCTTGCAGTAACGATGCACGGTCTCCATCACGACAAGCTGATGGCGGACATCTAATGCGCTGGTCGGTTCATCAAGCAGAAGCAGCCTAGGCTCAGAGACAAATGACTGTGCCAAGAAAACAAGCTGTTTTTGTCCTCCGCTCAAACTCCGCACCGGAGTATTGGCAAAAGCGTCTAGTTTCAATTCACGAATGACTTGGGAGACTTTTGCAAGCTGAGCCTCCGAGACTTTCCAGCTTAATGTTTTAGTCAGTCCGAGAAGAATCGTTTCAAAGGTCGTCAGCGAGGACGTAATTTTTTCGAGCTGCGGTAAGTATGCGATTGAAGAGCGACCGAGCTTCTTGCCATCCTCTTCCAAAACAATGCTGCCTTGATGAGCAATTAGGTTCGCGATACAGCGAATAAACGTCGTCTTCCCTGCGCCGTTTCGACCCAGTACTGCAGCCATTTCGCCTTGCTGAAAGGACACCGTGATGTCCTTAAGAATTTCCTTGTTCTTGATAGAACAAGACAAGCCTTCGATCTTCAGTTTCAGCATCCTTACTCCCGAGACCTTAGCAGAAGGAAAAACAGGAACGGAACACCGACAATGGAAGTCACAATTCCCACAGGGAGCGTCGCGCCTTCAGACATCAGTTTGGAAATGATCGATGCGGCAAGCATAAGCGCGCTTCCGACCATAGATGATCCGATAATCAAAAACCTTTGATCGTCACCCAAAAGCAGCTTGGCGCAGTGAGGCGAGATCAAACCTACAAAGGCCACCGTACCGATAAATGCTACGGCAGAAGCGACCAGAACGGAGCTCACCGTAAAGACAAACATCCTTAATTGGTCCGTGTTGATGCCAAGTCCTCGAGCCCTCTCGGTTCCGTCACTGAGCGCAGTGAGTTTCCACGAATAGCAAAAAGAAATCAGAAGCACAATCGTCCAGCAAGCCGAGGAAACGCCGGCGCTGATCCAAGAGGAGCGCTGAAGGTTGCCAAACGTCCAGCCGGAGATAATTTGCGCGATTTCCGGAGAAGCTCGGTACTGCAGATACTGCTGGAGCGCCTGAAAGAAGAAATTCATAATGACGCCCACAAGAATGAGCGTCGTTGCTGTAAGCGAGCGTTTACTTCCGAGATAGAAAATAAATGCCGATACCGTCAGCGCCATGACAAGTGCAGCCAGCGAAACACCGAGCCAGATTTGTCCGAATAGTGCAAAGCCGGTCGTAATGGCAATGGCCGCTCCGAAACTTGCTCCTGCCGTCACGCCCAAGGTGTATGGGCTGGCAAGAGGATTATTCGTAATCGTTTGAATCAGAAGTCCCGCCAGACTCAGAGATGCGCCCACAAAAAGACACGTAAAAGTCATGGGTAGCCGAATTTCCCAAACAATAAAAGAAGCGGACGATCCTCCGGCGCGTCCCTTGAGAACCGCATCGACCAGGTCTTTGAAGGCGATAGACGATGAACCGACTTGAATGTCCAGGAACACCAGAACACTCAATATCAAACCGACGAGCATCGTTGACAGAACCTTTTTGCGGATCCTGTTTCGATACTGTCGAATGATGAGATCTTCTGAGCTCATTTTTGATTCAAATGAATCATAAAGGTGCCGTCATACTTGAGTTCAGGTAAATAGGTTTTGTAGTAGTTATTCAAATTGCCGACGGGATCAATATCCTTAAACGCTTCGGGATAAAGCACCTTGGCCATATATTGAGTAAAGGTGTAGTCAGCCATGTTCCTCAAGCTTCCATGGTCTACACCGTAGACTCGGTTTTCCTTAACGGCATCGAGCATGTTCCAGCCGGGACGCTTTGTAAAATTGGCCAACCTTTCCTGAGCTTGCGACTCGGGGACGGTAAAGCCCATTCGCATTTGGTCCCCCTCGGATTTATTGCGCCAAATGCTCCCGCCGATAAAAATAACCTTCGGATTCTGAGAAATCACATACTCTTTATCGAGGGCCATGTAAGGCTGAGGAGAATTCTCGGCGAGATTCGCTGCTTTGATGTTTTTGAGGATTGCGCCCCAAAGTACGTCCTTATTGTATGAATTACCGTAGCGAGCCAGCCCCTTGCTGGCGGTCTCCATGTAAACCTTCGTACCAACCTGATCATCAGGAAGTTTGACAATCGTTGAGTAAACGTGGTCAAGAGCCTCTTTATAGCTCTTGTTCTGAGCTTCGGCGATCCTTTCCCGACCCAGAAGCTTGCCAAGAATTTCCGTACTGAGTGTATGGTTTACCGTTGTCATCGCATGGTAATCCAGGACGACGACCTTGATTCCGGCTTTTTCAAACGTTTTAATTCTCTGGCTGTTTTCCGCGTACTGAGTTCTTCCGATCAGAAGGACATCTGGATGGAGACTGAGGATTTTCTCGGCATTGAGAATATCGTCGTGGTAACCGCCGATACTCGGCAGATCTTTCATCTTAGGAAAAGACTTCGTAAAAACTTGATATTCACCGTAGCGCGTATCTTCCCATCCGTCTTTTGTCAGAGCAACGACTTTTTCAAGGCTGGCCGCACCGCCCACCATCATAAAGTTCGCGATGTAGTTAGCGACGATAAAGGTCTTCGGCTGATCCTCGAAATGAACTTTCCTACCCTCGATATCCGTAATATCAAAGGCCACCGCGAGCACGGAACCGCTAAAGGCCGCAAGAGAAGAAAAAGAAAGAGCAAGAATCAACTTTCTCAGCATTGTGATCCTCTTCGATTGTGGGTCGTTGCTTTCGTGACGGCCCGAAAGTCAGAAACTCAGCAAATAAACCTCTCACGTTTGACGTTCACGAGCTGTCAAAAACCACTTTTCGAGGAGGCTCGCTTTAACTCGGCTTTATTCAGGAACTTGAGTTATTTGAAAGGTATTACTTTTTTCTAAATTATCATATTCATGATCCACATGCGGTTTCGTAAGATAAATTTCTAATTCGTCATACTCATTTTGACTAACGGCGCCAGACCCTTGTCCTATAGAAATAACAAAACCTCCGGCGAGAGAAACGTCGGAGGCTGATTTTTGCGGACGATTAAGCTAACTACTAGGCGATACTATTGACGACCGTAACCGCATTCAATGTTCTCGGGAAACCATTCAGCGGAACGGCTACCTGGAGAGCATCAATCAAATTCTGTTTAGTCGCGCCTTCTTTAAGGTTTGCGTCTGCATGAGCCTTAAGCTGAGCTTCGCATCCGCCGAGCGCTGCAATCGCAGCAAAGACAACCAATTCACGATCCTTAACAGACATGCCGGTACGCGTATAGAAGTCACCGAAGCAATATCCGGACAAGTCATTGATCATGAGCGGTTTCATCGGTTCCGTCGTGTTCTTGTGCATCTGTGTGATCGCATCGCCGAAAATAGCAGTCTGAACTTCAATGCCTTTGGCCAAACGATTTTGATCGTTGACGGTGGTCTGAGAGGCTAACGGAAGACGGACACCAGCCTCCTTAAGAGCTTTGTTTACCCCTTCTAAAGCTTCTTTAACTCTGCCTATTCCAACGTATGGCGCAGTCTGATAGACAGCCTCCTTAATCGCAATCGGTTCAACGCCTGCTTTCAAAGCTGCTGCTGCGACATCCTCAGCCTCTTCCGAAAGACCCTGAGCTGCACATGTGGCCAATAAAACAAAATATTTTTGATTCGTTGCAAGTGTTGTTCCGCGTTTAGTAACGTTCATCATTCTCGCGATGATGGCGTCCATATCCGGATCCAAATTTCTTTCTTTTGCACTAACGGTATTTGTCATGACTGCTCCTGCTGCACCAACGGTGGCAGACAGTAATACTTTTCTTCTGTTCAAAACCATCTTTAACCCCTTTTAGTGACATAACTTAAAAACCTTCCGAGAGCCTGTTCTTCAGCAAGCTGATATTGAAGACAACCTAGCTGTGCTTTCCTTTATCGCGACTCAATACAAACTCGTCTTCTTCAAAACTTGAAGCCTTGTAGTGAATCCGCCAGAAATTCCCGTTAATAACACCAGCCGACCATTCGTTTTCTCGATTTGGCTCCCTATTCCTAAAAATTCTAGAGTTTCTGTTTATTTATTTCCAATACTTATTTACAATCATATTTAATGCAATAAATACATAAATTGAAAATCTCATGGACCTAAGAGTATTGATGTCGTTTGTCACTGTGTGCAGGCTTGGCAACATCACGCGTGCTGCCGAAGCGCTTTACATATCTCAGCCCGCTTTGACACGGCAAATTCAGGAACTTGAACAAGAATTAGGCTGCAAGTTATTGGTGAGAAGCACTCGCAGTTTGTCGCTTACCGAGAACGGCTATCTCTTTTTACTTCGTGCTCAGGAAATATTAGACCTTGCCAAACAAGCCAAGACCGAGCTGTCAGAAAACGGAGACATCCTCCACGGTGTCGTTCGCGTAGGGATCGTTGAAAGTCGAATCATGGATTACTTTGCTGACGCAGTTGTGCAATTCAACCAAAGGTATCCGCACGTTCAATTTGAAGTCTATTCTGCTGACGGCGACGACTTAAAACGCTATGTCGATGAAAATAAACTGGATATGGCAATACTCATTGAGCCGGTGGAAAGCGCGAAGTACACCAAAATTCCCATCGATGTCATTGAAAAGTGGGGATTAGTTGTTCGCAATGAAGAAGTGCCGATCAAGAAAAAAACGCTGAGTTATGAAGAGATTATTGAACGAACCTTAATTCTTCCGCGCCGCTACATCGTTCTTTCTGAAATCAGCAGTTGGTTCAAAGTTCCGGAAAGTAAGTTCAAAGTTGCGGCCTATCACAATCTCGCATCCAATGCTTTAACAATGGTTGAGAAGGGAATCGGTTCCCTGCTTTGTATTGAAGGAAGTTTCGCAAACCGTCCGAAGCCGAATCTCCGCTTCCTTCCGATTACCCCCGAAAGGACAACTTCACATGTCGCAGTCCGCAAGAAGAACAGAAAACTTTCAAAGCCTTGCGAAATCTTCTGGTCGGATATCGAACAATATTTTCCGGTCCAAAAATAAGTAAAGGCCTGAACGACAGATTCGCTCAAGCCATTTTTTCATTGATCCGGCGCCTTTCAGGGGTGCCGGATAATTTTTATTTTGGCATCGGCAGCTGGAGAACGTCTCCCAGAGCCATGCAGACACCCGCAATCACGATAATAGATATAACGTTCAGCCAAAAACCTGCCTTAATCATTTCGCCGATCTGGATGCGGCCGGTACCGAAAATAATCGCATTCGGCGGTGTCGCAACCGGCATCATGAAGGCAGCAGAAGCACCAATAGTCGTCACTAAGAGCACTTGCTCCGTCGGAATACCGAGAACAGGAGCTGCAGCAGCCAGAAGCGGAAGCATCGTAGCAGCCAAAGCAGTGTTCGAAGTGAATTCCGTTGCGAAGATCACTAAAGTTGCGACCCCCAAGATCACGAGCACAGGCGGCAGACCAACGAAGGATGTTGCCTGGGCTGCGATGAGGTTGGCAGCGCCGGTTGCCTGAATACAAGCTGCCATAGAAAGGCCGCCTCCGAAAAGGAGAAGTACGTCCCAAGGAATATTGTCGCAGTGCTTCCAGTCAAGCGCTCTTTCACCGCGGGAAAAATTAACCGGAATACAGAAGAGAGACACGCCGGCAGCCATTGCAATCACGGCATCACTAACCATTTTAAAAGGACGAACAC
>OJRS01001363.1_pt1 | contig 9086 bp, 8 predicted proteins | sample 1599261 | NCBI WGS metagenome assembly OJRS01 (sample SAMN03922531, study PRJEB24848) | human gut metagenome | isolation source: stool sample | host: Homo sapiens | place: Germany | collected 2010-05 | reverse complement strand
CAAAGGGAGGACAAAAAACAATGAGAAAGAACATTTTCACCAAAGTAACCATGAGACGTGCGGCAGCTTTCGGACTGGCAGGATGTATGGCAGCATCATCTTTAACAGGATGCGGCTCTTCTAAGACAGAGAGCACTACAGCAGCAAACGCAGAGACCAAAGTCGAGGCAGAAGGCGAAAGCAAGGCAGAAGCAGCAGACGGAAGCGACATTCACGTAGGCATCATCTTTACTGAGGCTGGTTTAAGCGGCAACTCCTTCAACGACCTGGCTTTAGAGGGCGTTAAGAAGGCTGCTGATGATTACGGCATCACCTACGATGAAGTTGAGCCAAAATCCGTATCTGACGAAGAGATCATCCAGGACGAAATGGCTTCTTCCGGCGAATATGACCTGATCATCTGCGTAGGCGCTGAACAGGTAGATGCTCTGACCAACGTAGCAACTACTTATCCAGATCAGAAATTCGCTCTCTTAGACGCAAACTCCGATTTAGACAATGTAGCTTCTTATTCCTGTAAAGAGCAGGAAGGCGCATTCTTAGCAGGCGCTCTGGCTGTTTTAGCAAAGCAGGAAAAAATCGACGATAAATTAAACGACGGTAAAGTGATCGGCTTCATCGGCGGCGTAGACAACCCACTGATCAACCACTTTGCAGCAGGTTATCAGGCCGGCGCACAGTACATTGACCCGGATATGCAGGTTCTGATCGACTATGCAGGCAGCTTCAACGATCCTACCACTGCAAAGACCATTGCAAATACCTTCGTTGAAAAGGGCGCAGACGTGATCTTCCATGCTTCCGGCGCATCAGGAATGGGTATGTTCCAGGCAGCAGAAGAAAAAGGCTTTGTAGCCATCGGCGTAAACTTAAACCAGAATGAGATCGCTCCAGATTACATCATGGCAAGTATGTTAAAGAAGTTAGATTCCTGCGCATACCATGCAATTACCAGCGTTGTTGAAGGCACCTATACCGGTGAGAACCAGGTTCTTGGTTTAAGCGACGGCGGTGTTGATGTTACCACTGAAAAGAGCAATATCCAGGTTTCTGACAGCATCAAAGAGCAGTTAGATGACTTAAAGGCAAAAGTTATTTCCGGAGAGATCGAAGTACCTTACGAACTGAAGTAATAAGGAATGAGATACACATGTCACCTGACGGTGATGTTACCATGAATGAAAGTGAGCAAAACGCATAATTGCGGGAGGTTTAATTTTTATGGATGCGATCAGAATGATGGGGATCGTAAAATGTTTCGGGCCGGTGCGGGCAAATGACGGTATCGACCTGATCGTAAAGCAGCAGGAGATCCACTGTCTGCTGGGTGAAAATGGTACTGGTAAAAGTACCCTGATGAACATCCTGTTCGGCCTTTATCACCCGGATGCAGGAGAGATCTATATTAATGAAAAGAAGGCATCGATCACAAATCCAAATGATGCTTATGCTTTAGGGATCGGCATGGTCCACCAGCACTTTATGCTGGTGAACCAGCTGACTGTTTTAGAAAATATTATTTTAGGAAAAGAGTCCGGCGGATTTTTATTAAACAGAAAAGAAAGCCGCAAAAAAGTAGAAGAACTGGTAGAGCGCTTCGGTTTCCGGCTTCCATTGGATGAAAAAGTGGAAAACCTTTCTGTAGGTATGAAGCAGCGTGTAGAGATCTTAAAAACACTGTACCGCGGCGCAGATATCATTATCCTGGACGAGCCAACAGCCGTTCTTACACCTCAGGAGGTTGAGGAACTGTTTAAGATCCTCCGCCAGTTAAAGAAAAATGGAAAAACCATTATTTTCATTACCCACAAGTTAAACGAGACCATGTCTTTATCTGACCGTATCACTGTTATACGAAAAGGAAAGGTTGTATTTAACTGCGATACCTGTGATACAAACGAAAAAGAACTGGCAACCCAGATGGTAGGCCGTCAGGTTGAGTCTATTGTTACCAAGGCAGAAGATCCTCATGGTCCGGTAGTCCTGGAACTTAAAAATGTGCGTCTGCACAAGCGCGCCCAGGAGACTGTCAGCATCCAGGTACATGCAGGAGAGATCTTCGGTATTGCCGGTGTAGATGGAAACGGCCAGCAGGAACTGGAAGAAATGATCGTTGGAAACAGAAAGACAGAAGAAGGAACTATTTCCATGAACGGAAAAGAAGTCCAGAACCTGTCTGTAAAAGAGCGTAAGGCAATGGGACTGGGCTATATCCCATCTGACCGTCACAAAGACGCTATGGTTCCTGATTTTTCTATTACAGAAAACTTCCTGTTAGGTTATCAGGAAGATCCCAAATACTGCAAAAAAGGCTTTATCGATTACAAGGCACTGGAAGAGGATGCCAAAGTCCAGGTAGAGCAGTTTGAAATCAAGATCGCAGGCGTAAGCCAGCACATTGGACAGCTTTCCGGCGGAAATCAGCAGAAGGTCATTTTAGGCCGTGAGACAAGCCATGATCCGTCCTTTATGCTGGTTGCACAGCCGGTACGTGGTCTGGATATCGGTGCTATTGAGCGTGTCCACAAAACACTGCTTCAGCTGAAAAAGGAAGGAAAAGCCATTCTTCTTATCTCTGCGGAGCTGTCTGAAGTCATGAACTTAAGCGACCGTATCGCTGTTCTCTATGAAGGAGAAATGAGCGCACAGTTTAAGGCCGGACAGTACACCAAAGAAGAGATCGGTTTATTTATGGCAGGAAAAAAACAGGAGGATGTGGCAAATGAAATGGATCAGCAGTAAACAGGCTGCAGAACTGGGAAAATCCCTTGCAGCAATCGTTTTGGCTCTTGTGATCGGAGCCTTGTTTATCCTTGTGGCTGGAGAGTCACCGGCAACTGCCTATTCTTCCCTGTTGAAAGGTGCTCTTGGAACACCTCAGGCAGTAGCCAATACAGTAAGTAAAAGTATCCCGTTAGCGTTTACCGGACTGGCAGTAGCCTTAGGTTCTCGCTGCGGTATGTTAAATATCGGTGCAGAAGGCCAGCTTCATGCAGGTGCCATGGCAGCTACACTGACCGGTCTGACACTGAGTTTCCTTCCGGCGCCGATTCTTTTGGTTGTAAGTATCGCAGCCGGTATTGCAGCCGGAATGTTAGTAGGAAGTGTGCCGGGTATCTTTAAGGCAAAATTCCAGACAAACGAAGTCATTGTAGCCATCATGTTAAATTATGTCTGTACTTTATTTACATCATGGCTGGTAAACGGACCGTTTAAGGTACCGGGTTCTACTGCACAGACAGAAATGCTTCCGGAGAACATCTGGTTTGCAAGACTGCTTCCAAAGACCCAACTGACCTGGGCGCTGTTCTTACTGTTAGCAACAGCCGTACTTATGTACATTTTCCTCTGGAAAACATCCGTAGGATACCAGTTAAGAGCCGTAGGTGCCAATGCATCTGCAGCGAAAACAGCGGGTATTCCTGTAAATTTCTATCTGATCATGGCTATGACCTTAAGCGGCGGTATCGCTGCCTTAGCCGGTGTTACAGAGATCTTCGGAAAATATCATCGTTTTATTGAAGGATTTTCTCCTTCCTTTGGTTTCACCGGTATTGCGGTTGCCATTCTTGGAAAGAACCACCCGGCAGGTGTTCTTTTAACGTCTTTACTTTTTGGTGTCCTGGAAATGGGTTCCCTGCGTATGAGCCGTGAAACCGCTGTTTCCACTAACATGGTAACGGTGATCCAGAGTCTGGTCATCTTGTTTGTAGCTGCTCCTGAGCTGATCCGCTGGAGCAGAAAGAGGAGGGGTTAACATGGGAATGATCAATAATTTTCTTGCCCTTACATTGCAGTTATCTGTTCCCATTATTTTAGGTGCTTTATGCGGCACCATTGCAGAGCGCGGCGGCGTAGTTATGCTGGGCGTTGAAGGCATGATGCTCATCGGTTCCTTTGCCGGTGCCGTTGGTTCTTATTTTACTGGTTCTGCACTGGCAGGAGCTGTGATTTCCGTTGTTTTAGGTGCAGTAATGGGCTGGATCTATGGCCTGTTCTGTCTGAAATGGAAAGCCCAGCAGTCTGTAGTTGGTGTCGGTGTAAACCTGTTTGCAAGCGGCATTACAGCCGTTATGTTAAAGGCAATCTGGAATACAGAGGGAATGAGCGGTTCTGTACCGTCTATCTCTAACATTACTGTTCCGGGATTGTGTAAAGTGCCTGTTTTAGGAGCATTTTTCTCTGAACAGTCTCCTTATCTGTACCTGACACTGCTTATTACTTTGGGCGTGTGGGTGGTATTTTACAAGACAAAATATGGTCTGCGTTACCGTGCCATCGGCGATCAGCCATTTGCAGTGCAGACAGCCGGTGTGGACGTAAACCGTTACCGTTATGTGGCAATGATGACAGCAGGCGCCATTGCAGGACTGGGCGGTTCCTATCTGTCCATTTCCCAGAATAACCTGTTCGTTATCGACATGGTTGCAGGCCGCGGTTTCATGGGTCTTGCGGCAAATATTTTCGGCGGCTGGCAGCCACTTGGCTCCTTAGGCGCAGGAATGGTATTCGCGGTAGCACAGGCAGCCAGGTTCTATCTTACCGGTCAGGCGATCCCGTCCCAGTTCGTACAGATGCTGCCATATGTGGTAACATTAGTGGTCCTGGTAGTAGTTGGAAAGCGTGTGAAGGGACCGGAAGCACTTGGCAAACTGGTGGATTAGTTCTATACTTAGTTATAATTGCAGATATGAACATGAATTAGACATAAAGGAGTTAAACCGCCAGTGAAAGAGAACGTTATTAAAGAAAAAAATGTAAAGATCCCCCTGTATGTAACTGTTTATGAGACCATCAGCGAATGGTTAAAAGAGGGAAAATATAAGCCGGGAGATAAGCTTCCAGGCGAAAATATACTGGCAGAACAGTTAAATGTCAGCAGGGGAACACTGCGTCAGGCTATGCTCCTTCTTCAGGAAGACGGGTTTATCGTCAATCAGCAGGGAAGAGGAAATATTGTACTTTCCGCCCAGCGTCCGGCAAAAGCAGGACTGGAAAAGATCGAAAATCCGCTGGTGGATTTCTGCCTGCAGCCAGTAGATAAGGTAGAGACCACCGTAGGCTTCCAGCCGGCCACACAGAAGCACCAGGAGGTATTGAAGCTTCGGGCTTCCAGCATTGTGGCTGTGATCAATATTACATACTACAGCGGTGATACAGTCGTTGGTTTTGCCATGGTATATATGCCATATGAGGTATTAGACAAGAGCAGTGTAGATTTAGAGAATCCGGATACAGTATACCAGTTTTATTCCAAACTGCTGACTTCCGGCGGCCTTTACAGCGATACAAAGCTGCGTCTGGGAAATGCCAGAGAGCGTCTGGCAGGTATTTTAAATATCCCGGAAGGAGAGCCATTTTTAATTCTGGAAGAAGAGCTTTATTCCGAATATGATACCCCGGTCCTTTCCCAGAAACTGTTCTTTACCCCGGACCAGCATGAACTGCATATTAACCGCAGAAATGACCGAAACATTCAAAAACATTAATCATCGTTGGGGAATTTGACCAGAAAATAAAACTGCCCCAACGGATAGGTATGAGCCCAAAGATAAGGGACATATACATAAAAACAGATGGGAGCAGTAAAAAATGAAGACATTTCATATAGAGGCAGAAGAGGGCCAGATCGCAAAGACCGTTCTTATGCCAGGAGATCCTATGCGCGCAAAATACATTGCAGAACACTATCTGACGGATGTGATCTGCTACAGCCAGGTGCGTGGGATGAACGGATATACCGGTTATTACAATGGAAAGAAAGTTTCAGTACAGGGAAGCGGAATGGGTATCCCGTCTATGGGCATCTATTCCTACGAACTGTTTAATACCTTTGGCGTGGATCAGATCATCCGCGTGGGCACCTGCGGGGCTGTAAACCGTGACGTGGAAGTAGGAAGCCTGATCCTGGCTATGGGCTGCTGCAGCAATTCCAATTTTGCTTCCCAGTATCATCTGCCGGGAATATTTGCACCTCTGGCTGATTACGGTCTGTTAGAGTCAGCGGTCAACCAGGCAAGAATCCTGGAAGCGCCTTTCTATGTGGGAAATGTATACAGTTCCGATGTATTTTATGAGGATCTGGCAGGCGAAAAGGGCCAGTGGGAGAAAATGGGCGTTCTGGCACAGGAAATGGAGACTATGTCCTTATACTGTACCGCAGCCAGAGCAGGAAAGAAAGCGCTCACCATGCTGACTGTAGGAAGCAGCATCCACAGCAGCAAAGCCCTTACAAATGAGGAAAGAGAGAAAAATCTGGACACCATGATCCGGTGTGCATTGGAGGTAGCTTAATGAAAGTCGTTTTTGATATGGATACAGGCGTAGATGACTCCCTTGCGCTTATCTACGCATTAAACAGACCCGCTTATGAGATACAGGGCATTGGCTGTGTTTACGGAAATGTGGAGTCATGGCTGGCAGCAGAAAATACCATGAAGATCCTGGATTTGGTAAATGCGCCGGATATCCCGGTAGTTATCGGTGCCAATGAACCTCTTACAGGAAAATGGGCCGGGCGCGTGTCTATTATCCATGGAGAAAACGGACTTGGAAATGTAGAACTTCCAAAAAGTGAGCGTAAGCCATTCGATAAAGGAATTGAAGAATTCTATCTGGAAACCGCAGAACGTTTACAGGGAGAAATGGTCCTGATCACAGTAGGACCTCTTACCAACATTGCAAGAACCATTAAAAAATATCCCCAGTTTGTAAAACTGGTAAAACATATGTACATGATGGGTGGAACACTTTCCATGCGTGGAAATGTATCACCGGTGGCAGAGGCAAATGTAGCCTGTGACCCGGTGGCAGCTGACTATGTTTTCCAGTCTGGAATGAAGATCACAGCTGTTGGACTGGACGTGACCATGAAGGTGCGCTTTAAACGCGCCTATCTGGACTGGATCCAGACACATTGCAGACCGGAGTTAAAGCGGGCTGCAGAGTATCTTGGAAAGGCCTTTGAATGGTATTTCATGGGAAACCAGGACAGAAACTACTGTATGGATGACAGCCCTCTTCATGATCCTTTAGCTGTCATGTGTGCCTCTGTACCGGGACTGGTACTGACACAGACCCGCAAAGCCAGAGTAGAGTGCGAAGGCCAGTATTGCAGGGGAATGATCGTTACAGATATGAGAGAACATCCATTTGAAGCAGAGACTGTGGAGTTTGCAGTGGAAGTAGATGAAAAGAAAGCGATTGGAGAGCTGCTTGCAGCTTTCTGGGAGAAATAGAAAGTGCAAAATACCCCCGCGGTTGCGAGGGTATTTTAAGTTTAATACAACATATCATTGACACCGAAATCAGCAATTCCCTGCATCCAGATCTGCCCTTTAAAACGTCTGCCTGGTGCCGGTTCGCCTAAGAGATCGGCTTTGTTAATGGCAATTGTAAAGATCATATCATTGCATTCTATACGCAGGCGGTAGATCTCTTCGTTTGTGAGATCATTTGCCACCAGATTGACGCTTAAGATATTTCCGATAATGGAATACTGGTCACATTCGATACCGCTTGGCATGAAGCAGGTCTCGATAATGGAGTACATATCCTCTTTTATAATGCGCTTGGTGACCATGGAATACAGGTCGATATCCTCTACGGTCAGTGTTTCAATGGCTTGTTCATCGCCCCGGCGTGCGGCTTCTAAGAGGCTTCCACGCTTTCTGGCAGCCTGTTTCAGGTCTTCCGCCTGTTTGGGAGTCTTTTTTACCGGCAGCAGGATCTTTCCCTGGGAAGCAAGTCCGGAGAGGCAGATATTTTTTGCCAGCACTGGAAGACGCTTACTGCGGCGGCTCCTGTATTCAATGGAATTGGTCATATAAAAGATAAGGGAAATGCCTACGCGGTATTCATCTAAAAGACCGGCATATGTTTCCCGCTCCGCATGGCGCTGGATGGAGCATTCAGCAGTAGATGAAATATCACTGCCAGTTACATAAGGGAACGCATATTCCCGCTTAAAAGTCCCTTTTTCTGTCATCTGCCCGATCATGGCAATTCCCATTCCTGGTGCCAGTTCCGCCCGCAGCTCATAAAGTGTGGGATGGTCATTTCTTTCTAATACAGCTGTTTTTGATGCTGTCTTTGCAAGCTTACGCATGATCTTATCCATTTCCAGATCACTGTCGCAGCCGCCAAATCCAATGGTGCGCATAAATTTGTGCATTTCCTTCACCCTCTTTCCCTAAGGTTTCTATGTCTATGGTTATTTATTGTTTCCTAAATGTTTTTCGCTTTATTATAGCCTACTTTATGTTAGATTACCAGAGATTTTTTAAAGAAACAAGAAGACGGCATGACGGAACGGTAACAGTATTAACAATGGAAACACCTTGATATAAAATCTTAGAAATATAAAAAAGGGGCTGTGTTTTAAACAGCCCCGGAAATGATTTTGAAAGGATCAGATCAGCCCCATTAACTTCGGTACGCCTAATGATAATGCAGGAATATAGGTAACTGCTAAAAGCAGAAGGAACAGTACCGCAAAGTACGGAAGCAGGGTTTTTGTTACTTCTTCAATACTGATCTTGCTGATTCCGCAGCCTACGAAAAGAACAGAACCAACAGGAGGTGTGATGTTTCCAAGACACATATTAAAGATCAGCATAACACCAAACTGGATATCCGTCATGCCAAGGCTCTGGGCGATAGGCAGGAAGATTGGTGTGAAAATAAGGATTGCAGGTGTAATGTCCATAAACATACCAACTACCATCAAAATAATATTCATCAGAAGAAGGATCACATATTTATTCGTTGAGATGGACATAATACCGGTGGAAATAGCTGCCGGAATTCCAGAGTATGCCATTACGAAAGACATAGCAGAGGATGCGGAGATCAGGAACAGGATAATACCACTGGTACAAGCACTGCTTACAAGGATCTTCATAAAAGATTTTACAGTGATACTACGGTAACAGATAGAGAGGATCAGGCAGTAAAGAACACAAATGCCAGCACCTTCTGTAGCGGTAAAAATACCGCCAACAATACCGCCGATAACAATGATGATAAGAAGCAGGCTTGGAATAGCATCTAAGGCTGTCTCTTATACACATCTGACGCTGCCGACG
>OJRS01001355.1_pt1 | contig 9138 bp, 9 predicted proteins | sample 1599261 | NCBI WGS metagenome assembly OJRS01 (sample SAMN03922531, study PRJEB24848) | human gut metagenome | isolation source: stool sample | host: Homo sapiens | place: Germany | collected 2010-05 | reverse complement strand
GTGGTGGCCATGGAAATGAGTCCTGAGGTTTGCGCTGATGTTGTAATGTGGTTTGTTGATAATGTTGTAGGGACAAGAAATGCCGCTGGTGATGCTTATATAGAGATGTGCAGTAGTGTATCTTCACTTATAAGTGATAAAAGTAATTTAAAGGAGTTGTTATCAAGGATAGCCAAGGGTATAAATTTCGTCGTGTTTGGCGTGCATGAGGAAGGGATAAGGAATAGAGCTTCTTTTGAAGAATTGGATATGATAGTATCAATAGAAAGGAATATATCTTATGCTATTAAGGCTGGATATATAAAAGATTACAATGGTGTTATAAATGATTTGGGAAGGCAATGGAAAGAAAGATGGGGTAATCCTGTTCTTAAATTGAAGTCTTGATTTTATTTCGTTGTTATAATTCGCAGATATAGGGGATACGAATGTCGTATTCCCTATATTGTTTAATGGAGTGTGTTATCTTGTTATTAAATCAAATCTGTATCTTTGTTGAAAACAATAACATTATTAATATGTGTAGTACAAATGGTTGTTGCCATGATCATTCAAGGGAACGTCCCGAAGAGTGTTGTCATGGCGTTAAGATAGACAGGTTTCTTAACAAATGCCCTAACGATCCTTGTGATCCTTGCGATCGGGATTGTCAGGACGAACCTTGTGTTGGTTATGGATGTCCTATAACCTTGTATGATAAATGTGTCTTATACTCAGGCGATGAGTTGGTGGCGGATGGTATAGAGAAAGGTAATGACATTTCTGTCGTTATAGACTCATTGAGGCGTATTATAGCGTCTAGGGATAAGCAGATAGATTTATACCATCGTGAGGTTCTGGATTTGAAGAAGATTATAAACGAGCTTGTCAACGCCGGTGGTAGCGGCGGGGATAACGATACGGAAGAGGAGACGTGGTAATGAATGGTTGCAACAAAAAACAATACAGGCCTACTGTAGACGATACGAAAGTACCGTGCTCTACGTACATGAGTACCGATTGTATTTATCCTGGTGATAAGGTACGTGTGGAATCATTGGGATTATCCCCTAATTGCGATATGTCCGATACCCTTAACGCTATGATAAAGGCTATACGGGATAGGGATGCCGAGATACTTGAATTAAGAAGAATGATCAACAAATTGATTTGATATGAGAAGTAATTGTAATCCATGTAAGCCGGAATATAGACCTGGGGACGAGTGTAGTATCTACAGTTCCCAGATCGTATATGACGGTCAGTCGTTCCCTGAGGCAGATATCAGGAACGGTGATAGCATGAATAGCGTAATCGAGTCTCTGGTAAGGAAGCTGGTTGCCGTATCTGGTGCCACGGCGTCCATCCAGCGTGACTCGTTCAAGGGCGTTCAAGCTGTCAGATTAAGATACGAGCCGTTGAATGTGCTCAGTGTTACCTATTGTGGTACTATCGTCCCTAATGACGGATATGTCGTTTCTGGCAGGTCCGTTAAGTTTAAGAAGAAATATTGCATGGGTGATGAGTTCACTGATGTTAATATCGTATATACTACATTGAATAGTAATATTTTAAATACCTCATGTTATGGCTAAAAGAGTGTACGATACGGTCTTGGCTTCCGAGTGTGACGGCTGGGTATGTGGTGAGACCCTCAAGAAGGGATCTCTTCCCGTAGACAGGTTAGAGCTTGACTCTTTTTCAGAGGCTGTCAGGGAGCTTATAGAACGGTTTTTCGAGGAGGGATGGTTGCCGGACATGATCTGCGATCTTGGTTGTGGTGGCGTCAGCGTGTTTGAGATTAAGCCTACTAACTTCGAGTATCCTCCTGAGGGTGGCGAGCAGATTCTGGAGATTATCGTAGGTAAGAGTGATAAATGGACTATAACTCAAGCGGAATGATATGAATAATTTAAAAGATATTCTTGCTAAGATCGAGCAAGGTTCCTCATGGGTGTCCTACGACAAGATTTCCGGTACCGGCCCCGACAAGGTGGCTATTAAGGTAGAGCCGGGGTGGATGGGTAGGTTGCCTAGGGAGACTTACGTGGCGGTCGAGAAAGGCAAGGTTACGAAGCTCGCTACTATAACCCAGAAGGGTATAGAGCGGGTAAGCGTGGATCCTACCAGTGTCATGTTCGACATGGAGGGCGGGACGGCGACCATCAACGCCAAGCTCAACTCCGCCTCGGTCAAGGCTTCCTGCCTTACCCTTGGTGGCTCGGTGAGCAAGTCCTATATAGTATCCATGAACGTGAACGGCTTATCCATGAAAGTCCCGGAAGAGGATAGCAGATATATAGTGTATGCCGATCCTGAGGATCCCGGAGCCACTGATTTGTATGAGGCTAGCTTTGTCATAGCTATGCCTAAGAATATGGATAACGAACAGCATCATGAGATGTTTGTCTTGAACGGTAAGGTTGTTAATATCAATCAACAGCCTAATGATATACCTTATATCATACTTGATCATGACTTCGATAACGTGACTAGCGAGAACGGTCAGGTTGTCATCGATATCAAGTCCAATACCGAGTATGATATCGAGCTGGTATGTTGCACTTGCGGTGATGGTAGTGAGCCGGAACCGGAACCACCCTTCAACGTGGATCCGCAAAGGTTGACGCTTAATAAGGATGGTGATACCCAAATCGTGAGGGTAGAGGCCGGAGATGATGTTTCATGGAGAATAACTGAAGGATAATATGGCAAGGGAAATAGATAAGAATTGTGTCGAGGGTAATTGCTTTGCCATTAACGACAAGAGCCATGGGGTAGGCGATAATAAGCTTAATATCGTATACAAGGCTAATTATACCGGTCAGATCTGTACGGCTAAGTTCCGTATAACGTCAAAGGACGGTAATATTGTCAAGGAGTATATGATAGCTCAGGACGCCAAGCCCGTTTATTATAATATCAAGATGGTTCAGCCGTTCACCAAGGACGACTGTCTGGCCAACCAGCATGGATCGGTGGTGTTGTATACGGTCGAGGAAAGGACTTACAAGTCGTTTATCTCGCAGGAGGACGCAGACGCCAAGGCTATGGAGGATATAGCCCTGAACGGTCAGAAATACGCCAACGAGCATGGTGAGTGTATAACCGATATCTGGTATAACGAGGAGCAGAGAAAGACGTTTATACGTAATAATTGCGATAAGTTCAGTGACGGTCAGGAATATGTTTATATCATTCCTGAGGGCAAGTACGTATCTTCCATCTCTCAGGAGGACGCCGATAGGAAGGCTCTTGAGGATATTGAGAAGAACGGTCAACAACAAGCCAATTTGGAGGGTGAGTGTAAGCCTAAGGAGAATATCTATTATGGTAAGTTTAGCAAGACCTTTACTCGTAACAATTGTGATTCCACCCAATACGGTACGGATGTGGTTGTTAACGAGACGATGGTTACGGGAGACTTCAGATCCATCGTGTCTCAGGAAGACGCTAATAGCCTAGCAAGGGCTGCTGTCGAGGCTCAAGGTCAGGATATAGCGAATATCAAGGGTAACTGTGAGAAGATGCCGGTATTTACCGGATCGTACTCCAAGGTATTCCAGAGAACCAACTGCCCTGAGGGTTCTACTCCTGTTGACTTCACTGTGGACGAGAAGATGTGTTCTGGATATCCGTTCACTTCTACGGTATCGCAGGATGCCGCCAACAAGCTGGCGCAGGACGCTGTCGAGGCGCAAGGTCAGGCTATCACCAACGAGCGTGGCGACTGTCAGACTAACGTCTACTATAACGTAAGGATGGAGAAGACAGTTACGAGAAATAATTGCGACGAGTTCCATATCGGTCAACCTTATACTTATGTTGTAGCCGCTGGTAAGTACTTCTCTATTATCTCTCAGGAGGATGCTGACAATAAGGCTAAGGCCGATCTTGAGGCTAACGCCCAGCAACAAGCCAACCTAGAAGGTGAGTGTAAGGAGAAGACGATCTACTACGGTAGGTATAATAAGGAGTTCACTCGTAATAACTGTGATGAGACCCAATACGGCACCAAGGTTGTCGTGGATGAGACTATGGTGACAGGAGATTTCAGGTCTACCGTATCTCAGGAAGACGCCAACAATAAGGCTAAGGCCGCCGTCGAGGCTCAAGGTCAGGATGTGGCTAACGTGAAAGGTAAGTGCGAGAAGGTGCCTGTATATACCGGTACTTATACACGTACGTTTACCCGTAACAATTGTGGTGCTGGCACTGGTGGTACTTATACGGTAAATGATAGGATGGTTGACGGTTATCCGTTCACGTCTACCGTATCTCAGGAGGATGCCAATAATAAGGCCAAGGCCGCCGTTGACGCCCAAGGACAGGCCCTTGCCAATATCCACGCCCTTTGTACGTACACCGGCCGTGCTTCCTTGGAGTTCACGAGAAACAACTGTGGTGAGTGTAAGATCGGATCTAAGGTGACGATCACCCAAGATATGGTAGAAGGACACCCATTCCAGTCTAAAGACTCCCAGACCGCCGCTGACGCTATGGCCATGACCGCCGTACAGGCTCAAGGGCAGGCTTTGGCTAACACCAAGGGTACTTGCTCTAACGCTACTATGTATACCGGTAGGGCTAGCTTCGAGTTCACTAAGAGCAATTGTGGAGCTAATCAGATAGGAGATCCGTTCACCGTGACACAGGATATGGCCGATGGTCATCCGTTCCAGTCTTGCGTATCTCAAGATGAGGCTAATTTAGTGGCTATGGCCGCTGTCATGAACCAAGGTCAGAAGATCGCCGATGAGCGTGGTACTTGCCATGAGGCTCCTAAGTACACCGGTCATTATAGTGAGGCGTTTGAGAAGAATAATTGTCCGTCTGGTCTTATCCCGTCTTCAGTTACCGTTACTGAGGCTGACGTGATCGGAGGTCCGTTCTACTCATACGAGAGCCAGTTCGCCGCCGATGAGCTTGCTAAGGCCGCTGTTAAGGCGCAAGGTCAGGCTATAGCCAATGATCGTGGTACTTGTGATGAGCTGAAGATATATGTAGGTAATTATAGCAAGGAGTTCACTCCTAAATGTCCTACTTGTCAGTACGCTGATCCTATTACCGTAACCCCGGATCTTATGGGCCAGTTCTTCACCTCTACCCGTTCTCAGGAAGAGGCAGACACTTTGGCTAAGGCCTATATTGATAGGATGGGTCAGGCGTTCGTCAACAAGAACTACGATGATACGTGCCATACGAAGACCGAGCAACCAGTATGGGAAACTATAGAGACCGTATGTAAGGACTGTATCTCTCAATTACATCAACGCAATACGAATACCTGTTATACTGATCCTAACAATCAAGAGCGGTATATAGCCGGTGGTAGCAATACCTGTTTCTGGTTTGGTGCGGCATCCAAGGCCTTTACCCGCCAATGCGCTGACGGAGGTGTGGGTAGTTCTGTTACTGTAACCCAGAATGATGTTACGGACCCAAGTCCTAGCTCTGATGGTAAGTTTAAGTCATGTGTGTCACAAGCTGACGCTAACGCCAAAGCATTGGCGGCTGTTACGGCTCAGGGACAGAGCGTGGCTAACTCGAAAGGTACTTGTACGTGGACAGGAAGCTATACCGGTCAGGTTCAGAAGAACAATTGCGCTGATGGCGGCGTAGGAGACATGGTATCCGTAAGTAGCGATAGGCTGCCAGGACATCCGTATACCTCCAACATATCTTTGGCTGACGCTAATAAGAAGGCCGAGAATGCTGTTCGTGGAGCCGATGGACAGAACTACGCCAATAAGAACGGTGGATGTACTTGGACTTACGTGGCAAGCCGTGACTTCTATAGGAACAATTGCGCCGGAAGCGGGGTTGGTCAGAGAATAACAGTGACCTCTACGCAGGTTAACGGCGGTACGCCTATCACCAGCAAGGTTTCTTTGGCTGATGCCAGAAGCAAGGCCGAGCAGATCTTAGACCAGAAGGGACAGGATTACGCTAACCAACATGGAACTTGTGTATGGACCGGTACTGGAAGCGCTACATTTTATAAGGATAATTGTGGTACATGTAAACATGGTGTCGCTCTATCCGTTCCTTATAGCGCCTTAGGATTGTCAGCGTTGACATCCACCGTATCTCAGGCGGATGCCGACAGCAAGGTTCAGGATGCTTTCAAGAATGATACGGCGACTAAGACCGCCGCTCAAGCTTACGCTAATAAGAATGGTGATTGCGCCGATGACGATGATACCCCATCTTATGATGATTGGAGTTACTATTGTAGTGGATGCGATTATCGTAGGAGTAGGAATCAGACCAATCCTTGCTCTTCAGCCCCAAATCAAGATGAGTTGGTTGAGTCCGATTCTAGATCTTGTGGATGCGGGTGTGATAATACATATCATATGGATAATAGCAGGTGTAATAATGGTAATAGCGAGGAGCATTATTCTAGCGAGTGTGATCCTGCAGGATATTGGCAGAATGGTGGTAAACATTGCTGTAATCCACATGACTACACTATCTATACCAATGAGGTATGTAAGGGATGTTCGGGCGAATGCGGTGATATATGTGTTCCTGATAGCCCTATTAAGGTGGTTAGCGCTGGTGAATTTTGTGCTTCTTCATCGAATCTGGCTAGTGAACAAGCTTATAACAAGTATAAAGGGTACAAGGATGCATTGCAAAAATTAGTTGATGCTAGGATATGTCCTTCTAAGGTTGGCAATGATGACCGATGGGGAAATGTCAAGGCTACGAACTGTCCTAGCAACTGTACTCCTAAGACTATCAGTTATAAGCAAATCGCTGGTAAATATAAGGCTTGTACCAAGGACGAGGCAAATAGGATAGCCGACAATAACCTACAATCCGATGGTATCTCTTACGCTAATGGCTTGGCGCAGGCCGATAGATGTGATTGCGTGAAGCCAACAAAGACGTGGAGCGCTTACGCTAGCGGAAGTTTTAATGGACAATGCTTAAGTATATCCGTAAGCTATGATAATCCATGTGGTAAATCTAAAACAGCATCATTTGATGTGTATTATACTAGATCTGAACCATCTGGAGATGTAGAATATTTCTCTACCACTAAAACAGTCACCATACCATCCGGATCGGGAACGATATCAGGCGGAAGTGATTGTGTTAGCAATGCTACAAGCATGTATGTATCTAATCCAAGTCAAGGTGGAGGCTGTTAAAAACAAAAAGGAGAGGTTGATTATCCTCTCCTTTTTATATAAACCTAAGATCTTTTCTCTTAGTATGATTTAATATCCTACTAATATGTCTGGTACTTAATCCCGTTCTTTCCTTTATCTTATCATAGATATAACCCTTGGATACGTAAGCCGACATATCTCCAGATCTTTTATAATCTTGTCATACATATCGTGCACCTCATTATATCTTATAATAGAGCTGTCTCTCATCCCTCTTTCGCCTATACCGTCAACTATGGCGTCATTGAAACCAAAGAAATTGATTATTGATCTTATTAGATTCATGTTATTGAATTTTTTGTGTTTTCTTATTAATATCCATATCCGGGTTCTCATCCGTAGGGATCTGCAATTTGGTTACAGTTTCCCTTAATGTTTCGGAAACCACATATTCAAGAAGTTTGTCTGGGCATATGAAATCATAATCCCATTGAGATGTACATGGCTTATCTTTTTCAGCTCCACATCCCCCTAGCTCTAACGCCGCTTTTCTGTCGAGAGTTATAAGATCAACATTTATAGCCTCTATGTTAATATCTGGTATATAGATATATCCATCATTGACATAATAATAGTATTGATCTATATTCCCGTATTTACGTTCCTTGTTGTTAGCGTATTTTCTTAACGATATGGAGGTAAATATAATATCATCCATGATATTTGATACTTTGATGATAGCCGGACCTATACGGGTATATATCATATCGGGCAATCTTTTCTTGGATCTCATAAGTATCCTGCATAGTTTAAACTCATCAAAACAACAATCAATTTTCCGAACCCTCTCCATCTCCATGCAATTGATATGAGTATACAGTGATTCCTCGCCGAACAAGGTTCCATCAGCATACTTCTGGGCTATATATGATCTTGCCTTTTGTCTTCCTATGGATAATATCCATCTCCTACTGACATGAGCGTCCTTATTGATGGAGTTCATATCATTTATGATTCTAGATACAAATTCTGAATTTTTCATATGCTAAATACTGAGGAGGGGATATACCCCTCCGGTTATTACTTCTTTTTCTTAACCTTGCCTCCACATTTCAGTTGAGGTTTCTTTTTCTCGGAGACCTTGCCTCCATTAGCCATTTTCTTTTTCTTATTGCAAGCCATAACTTAATGTATTAATATTAACGATACAATATTAATGATTTTAATTAATAGATAAACAATGCGCATTGAATAAGCTAAACTCACATCGATTCAGACGGTATCTCTTACGCTAATGGCTTGGCGCAGGCCGATAGATGTGATTGCGTGAAGCCAACAAAGACGTGGAGCGCCAACGCTATGCTGAGCGGTGATCCTTGTAATGGCCTGTCTGGTTCTACATCCACATTAAGGTGCTCCTATGAAGTGTCTTACAATAATCAATGTGGATCATCTAAATCAATAACTGTAACTGTTACTGGTAGGAATAATCTTGGACAAACCGTTACGGCTGGAAGTACTACCGTAAGTATACCTACTGGGTCTGGTAAAAAAACCGGTGTCATAGGTTTTGATTTAGGAGTACAATGTGGGTCTATAAGGGTTTCTGGAGGAGGATCTGGGAACTGTTAAGATTCTGATGTATAACAAAAAAGGAGAGGCTAATAAGTCTCTCCTTTTTATTAAAAACCATAACAGCAGTGATTGTCAACAATTACCTGAATCATGACCAGAGATTGTTACATCTCCACATACCACTTCTCGGCTAAAATATACACTTCCACTCTTGGTTCCGGATCCTGCGGGAATTGTAAAGCTAGCGCTATTGACCTGCTCTTCTCCGTTTTGTGTATATCCTATACCACTCACAGAACCAGATATAGATCTACCACATTGATTATTATACGTAATCGTAAATCCTCTTGATGTGACAAGTTGTTTATGGCTCATGCAATCATTATTCATAGATACCGACCATGACCACGTCTTTGTTGGCTTCACGCAATCACATCTATCGGCCTGCGCCAAGCCATTA
>OJRS01001348.1_pt1 | contig 9165 bp, 9 predicted proteins | sample 1599261 | NCBI WGS metagenome assembly OJRS01 (sample SAMN03922531, study PRJEB24848) | human gut metagenome | isolation source: stool sample | host: Homo sapiens | place: Germany | collected 2010-05 | reverse complement strand
GCGCAAAGAAAGCGCCAAACACCAGATAAAAAAGCCTGCCCTGCAGATATTCTGCGGCATAGCTGCCTAAAAATGCACCGGGAACGGTAGCCACGGCAAATTTCAAGGCCGCATCTACGCAAACCTTCTTCTGCCTGACATACCCCCAGGTCCCCGAAACAGCATTCATCAGTACCACCAGCACCGAAGTACCGATGGCCAGCTGCGGCTCATAATCCCAAGCAAACACCAGAAGCGGTACAATCACCATACCGCCGCCAATGCCTAAAAGCGCCCCCAATAAGCCAACTAAAATACCTAAGGCCAAAAAGCCTGCTACTTCCATCTGCATCCCTCTCATTCTCTCATAATTCTCATTGCAGATTAGCTTAGTTTTTTAAATCTCTCGTCGGTCAAAATTATCTTTTGACCTGTATTCTCATATATTCCGCAAGTATTCAAAAACAATTGCGGAACAGCAAATATTTTACACCTAAATTATCAAAAAAGGAAGTACCTGTGATATAAATTACTTAGGAAAAGTTAATTTTTCCCAGCTACCGCCAGCCAGGGCAGCATCATGCTCTTGCAGCCGTCAAGAGTGGAAGGTAACAGGGCTCACAAGAAAAAGCGGCAGCCGCCACCGGCGACTGCCACATGCATCAGCTTCGTTCTGAAATTATTCGGCAACTACCATAACCTTGAAGTTAGCAGTTACATCGGTATGCAGCTTAGCAACAGCGGTGTATTCGCCTAAGCCCTTAACTGCGGATTTCAGCTCGATTTTACGACGGTCAATGTTCAGACCGGTTTGCTTAATCAAAGCCTCAGCAACATCCTTGGAGGTTACGGAGCCAAACATTTTACCGTTTTCACCCACGCGTACCTTCATGGTTACTACAACCTTTTCTACCTGTGCGCCCAAAACAACAGCCTCATCCTTAGCCTGAGCTGCACGATGCTTAGCGGTTGCCTGGTCCTGTTTAGCCTGGTTAAGGTTAGCAGCGGTAGCTTCCTTAGCCAATTTACGCGGCAGCAGGTAGTTGCGGCTATAACCTTCGGCGGTTTCTACGATTTCACCTTTCTTGCCTAAGCTTTTAACATCTTGTAAAAGAATTACTTTCATCTGTTCGACACTCCTCTAACTGTTTTTTAGTCAGCGCGATAATCTGCGCTTCTACATCCCTGGCACGTTTATTTGCCAGCTGCACACCGGCCACCGTCTGATGACCGCCGCCGCCCAGCTCTTCCATAATTACCTGCACATTGACGCTGCCGTCACTGCGGGCACTTATGCTCAGGGAACCATCTTTATATTCAACAATTGCCATGCCTACAGCTACACTCTCAATAGTAATCAGAGTATCCGCTGTCTGCGCGGCAAGCACGGAAGACATAGTATCATTATCTGCATTACGCATAATTGCAATAGATAAACCGGGTATCGGCATTTTAGCCCCAGCAATCAGCTTGGCCTTTTGCTGTACAAAGCTCAAATCATCCTTAAACAGCTGGCGTATCAGATTCGGGTTGGCACCGCAGCGGCGCAGCAGAGCGGCAGCCTCAAAGGTTCGCTCGCCTGTCTGCACATTAAAGTTTTTCGTATCCAGGACAATGCCTGCATACAAGGCAGTTGCCTCCGCCGGCGTAATATCCAGTCTGTCGTCAAAATAACCAATCAGCTCCGTTACCAGCTCACTGGTAGACGAGCTGGAAGGCTCCAGATACAGCAGTGTTGTATCACCGATAATATCCTCGGCACGACGATGATGGTCAATAATAATGCGGTTCTTGGCTGCCTGCAGCACAGCCTTGCTGGCCGAAAGCACCTCACGGTGATGATCGACGATAACCAAAAGGCTCTTATTGGTAACCAACGGCAAAGCATCGGCACCGCTCCGCATAATATCTATATACTTTGTTTCGTTAGCTGAAAGAATTATATTCTCATTATCCAGCACCTCGGTAATACGCTTATAATAAGCGTTATGCTCGCTGCTGACAATATAGGTTTCCTTGCCCAGCGACAGGCCCAGCTTAGTCATACCAATGGTAGCGCCAATAGCATCATAATCCTCATTAACGTGTCCCATAACAAAGATACGGTCAGCCTGCAGCATCTGCTCATGAATCGTCTGCGCCACGATACGGGCACGTACACGCGTACTTTTGGCACCGACACTGCTCGTGCCGCCAAAGAACTGCGTATTCTTATCCTTCATAACAACAGCCTGGTCACCGCCGCGTCCTAATGCCAGATACAGGCTCTTATTGGCATTGCAGATAAGCTCCTCCAGCGTAACGCCGTCGCATGCTACGCCTATACTTACAGTAGGCGGAATTTTATTGCCACTGCGGATTTCGCGAACCTTATCTAAAATCATGAACTTATCTTCCATCATATCCATTACGGCAGACAGGGAAAAACCCATCAGACTGCTTTCCTTGTTCATACGGCAGATAAAGCCCTGCTTGGAGGCAGCCCATTTGGTCAGCAGCTCGTTGATTTCGCCATTCAAATTGGCCATATTGGTTTCGCTCAGCCCGCGCATAACCTCTTCGTAGTTATCAAAGCGCACATAGGCCAGGCACAGCTTATCATTGCTGTATTTCTGGCGCAAAAGCTCATAATCCGTGATATCCGTCAGATACAGCATCAGGCCGCTGGAGGTATTTTCCTTTTTGCTGTGACGCTCCTGCGTTTCTACACTGTAATAGCGCATACGATAATAGTGGTCCTCAATCTGAATAACCTGCTCTCCGTCACGCACGCTCATCAGCTCAAAAGCATTCTGTGCCAACGGCAGAATTTCCTCAGGCTTTTTGCCCTCCAGATTACTTTTGCCTGTCCAGGCGGCAAATAATTCATTTTTCCATTGCAGCTTGCCATCTTTGGAAAAAACTGCAATGCCTACATCCAGCTTGCGCACCGCAAAATGGTTAGTACGTTCAATATTGCGGATAATATTATCCAGATAACTGCTGAAGAAGATTTCCCTGTTAATAAGATTTTGGCGGCTGAAATAGTATATAACACCAAAAAGAATCAGTGCAGGAAAAATCAGCTTGGGCTGCAGATAGCAGACTAATATTGCCAGCAGCACAATTATCAGCAAATAAATATTAGTATCCGCTTTGGAATTCATATTCCGGTTAAACCTACTGAACATTATTTTCACCTCAAATCCGGCACAGTTGCCGAACTTTACCTTTGTTTTCTGAATCTGCTTGCAGGACGGATTTTCCTGAAGTCCATAACAATATCAAAGGCACCTACATAAACCATAATCTGGGTAAAGATAGGCACTATAAAGAGCAGCGCTATACCGATATTGGCCCACCAGCGCGGCTTATGCTTTGTTTCTACAAACCAGTACAGCAGCACGATGCCCTGCAAAACCAGCACAAAGCTGCAGACCGTCTGCACATTGACAGACAGTGTATACATCCAGCTTGCCTGATCATGCTGATAGTAATATGTTACCGCAAACAAAGACGCAGCATAAGGCCACAAAATCCAGCCGGGAACCTGCAGCATCGTAAACGGAGGAAAGGCTTGAAAGCTTTCGCCCAGCTTCGTAAGAATCTTTTTGGCAGCCATATAGTTCACAAAGGCCATCAGTGGCGCACACATCAGAAAAGCACCCGGCATAATAATGCGCATCATACGCAGCATTTCGGCATAACCGTCGACAGTCTTTTTGATATCGGCCTCGCTCATGCCATGCTCGCGGTAATAAACCGTCAGCTGCTCCAGGCTTTGGTGGAAGGAGCTGAACATCATCTCAATCGGGTCAATACCCAGTACCCAGAAGCTCAGAACGATATTAAGGATAAGCGCAATAACTGCGCCGACACTGCCGTAAAGCATCATTTTCATCGGCGGCAGATGGCGTCGCATACACTCGCCTAAAATCAGGCCCAAAAGGCCAAAAATAGCCGCTAGGAAAAAGGCATTGATCGGGCTGATAATCATCGCAATAATCACGGTAGCAACCAGCAGCGTCATAATGCTCCATTTCAAGCCATGACGGCAGCCGCAGATAACTATCGGTAAGGGCCAGACGAAATTAACAAAAGCACCCAGCACAGGCACATACATACTTATCAAAGCCATAACGATAGCAACGGCAGCTAAAATACCGGCCTCAACCATGGCAGATGTTTTACGAATCACAGAGTATCCTCCTTTATGGATATATTTCTTCAATATATTATTGTACTACATCAACCGCTGAAAAGCAAAGGCTTTACGCCTTACAAAGCGCAGTATTGCGCATTTCATACAAAAATGGTATAATATTAATAGCGCTCTTGTATAGCATTAACTGCTGTACATAAGCGTATTTTATTTTATTTTTTCAAAGAGGGGTTTTAGCTTGCACAAGCAATATTTTCCGCAGCGCTGCTGCATGTTTCTCGTCGGTATCTTTACCATGACACTCGGCATCGCTCTTTCCTGTAAGGCCGATTTAGGTACTTCACCTATTTCCAGCGTACCATGGGTTATGAGTATGTTCATGCCCTGGAGCATAGGTGAAATAACCATCGTCATGAATTTACTTTTTATCATCGCCCAGCCCATCCTGCTTCGGCAATTTTACTGGCGTAAGCTGTTGGGCCAGTTGGCAACACTGCTCGCCTTCGGCTACTGCATAGATTTTTCGATGAGCCTGTTGAGCTGGGTAGCACCGTATACCTTGTTTTGGCAATGGTTTGACTGTATTCTTAGCACTATTCTTCTGGCCTTCGGCGTATTTCTCTGCATCCGCGCTAAAATTTTTGTTGCTGCCGGTGAGGGCCTCGTCTTGGTTATCGCCTTCGTCAGCAAAATTAAATTCAGCATCATCAAAAACTGCTTCGACTGCACACTCGTTGCTATCAGTCTGGCAATTTCCTTTATGCACTTCGGTGCTATGCGCGGCGTAGGCGTAGGCACGATTGCCTCAGCCATCCTCGTCGGCCGCTGGATACAGCTTTACAGCAACAAGCTGCATATTTTCGACAAATGGAGCATCTTAGAGTAAGATTTTTTCTTACTCTAATTATTTCGTTTTAATTTTCTGAATTTTTCTTGTTTTCTGCAAGATTGTATGTTATAATCCATTACAACAGCTGTTAGTATAATATTTGTCAAAGAAGGTGCTTAATTATGCTCAGTATTGGTACAGTAAAATGGTTTAACAATAACAAAGGCTATGGATTTATAGAGGCACGCAACGGACAAGAGGTTTTCGTGCATTTTTCAGCCATCCGTTCCGACGGCTATCGCTGTCTGCAGGAAGGCCAGCGTGTTTCCTATCATCTGTCACGCGGTAAACACGGCCCGATGGCATTGAACGTATCGCCGATTATTTAAGCCTAACAGAAAAGCTTGTTATGTTCTTTATGTACTAAAAAACCGGTGGAGGTTTACCGTCAAGTAAAATTCCACCGGTTTTTCTATTTAAGGCTAAGTTATATCCCAGCAACTTTTTATGCCATTTTCACTCTTCTTTTAAAGCTTTACGTCCAGAGAAGCGCTCACGCCCACGCCCTGTACACGGTTAACATTTTGATAGGACACATTGTCTACCGGAATCAGCACCTTGCAGCGTACTCCCAACAGTGTCTGCTCAATCATCAGCGCTGCCTTCACCTGATCAACCTTAGACTGCGGACCGGAAACCTGCGCCGCACCGGCACGGCTGCCGTCACCGACAGAAATAACAGGTACTACCTTCGTAGCATCCGTCGAGCTTACACCGTACTTGGCCGTTACAGAGTTAATTGCGTTATTCAACGCCGGAGCGGTAGCATCTACAGCATAACCGATAACGCCGCCCTTGAGAACCTTATCCAAAATACCGGCCTGCGCTGCAGGCATACTGTTACCTAAAACAAAGCCGCACACAAGTGCTGCCGCAATCCATTTTTTATTTCTCATAACGCATACCTCCTCGAATACTTATTATATTCGACAAGCAGCATCAAAAGCCTTGCAAGCATTCTGTGAAATTAAATTGACGAGATTGTTAATGCCCGGAACTTGCATTTCCCATTGCCGAACCGCATCCTTAAAGGCCATAATGCTATATTTTTACTGAGGTATACTTTATTGAAAGCACCAAAGGCTGTTGCACCACCCTGCAGGTACAACAGCCTTCTTATTTCTATCTTTTATTATATTCTCATCTATCTTTCAGCTACCATCAGTCCGTCATCATGAACGCGCAGAGGCACCCTTAAAACCTGACCGGGATAAATATGCTTAGAGTTAAGTTTGTTCGCCTGTTCAATGCGGAAAATAACCTCACGCACATCCTCACGCGCTTCTGTATGACGACCGGCAATTTCCCACAGCGTTTCGCCCTCAGCGACAGTCACCGTATATTCCTTATAAACAGGTTCATCAGCAAACACAGCACTATATCCGGCATAGAGGAAGCAAGCACAGCAGATAATACTTAAAAACTTTTTCATATCTATCATCGCCCAATAAATCTCTGTTTGCTTATATTATAGTGCGCCACACGAACTTTGTCAACACTTTTATGAATTTTTGTTTGTTGTTTGCTGACTCTTTGCGAACGTATTTCCAAATTCCAATATAGTTTATGCGTTATATTCAAAAAATTACTGCAGCAAAAAAGGCATCACCTCTCGGCAATGCCCTTTTGCTTAATGTATGCTACTCTATATCGAAAATTTTGCCCGGATTCAAAATATTATTGGGATCCAGGGCTTTTTTTATCACCCGCATCATTTCCAGCTCATCGGGATTAGTGAATTCCTCCATCAGCTGTTTGCGTTTATAACCAATGCCATGCTCACCGCTCAAACGACCGCCATGTGCATAAATAAAGCGGTACAGCTCCTGCTGGTTGGCTTTGACTCTGGTATCCCAGTCCGCATAATCCTCTGTCTCCTGCTTCAGGATATTCAGATGGATATTACCATCACCGGCATGACTGGCAATGCGTGTTACCAGCTGATATTTATCGGCCAGACGCAAAATTTCCGCCAGCAGCGCAGGCTCATGATCTACCGGGCAGACAACGTCCTCCTTGCAGACAATCAGGCTTTCCGCACGCACTGCTTCGGCGAAAGCCTTGCGTGCCTGCCAAATTTTGTCGTGCTCCGCTACCAGCACATCGCCGGCACCGTTTTCCGAGCAGATTTCATCCATCGTACAAGCCTTTTCATCCAAGTCATCCTCGCTGGTGCCTTCCACTTCTACGATAAGATAATTGCCCTTTTCACTGCCCTGCAGCGTTGTACCGAGATAACGCTCTACGGATTTGATAGTGATATTATCCATGTATTCTACGCAGGTAGGCATAATACCGGCCATAACCAGCTTGTTTACCGTGCCGATAGCATCCTCAGGGGATTCAAAAACCGCCAGCAGATCCATGCTGTACTTAGGCAACGGCAGCAGCTTCACGGTAATCTGCGTGATGATACCAAGGGTACCCTCACTGCCGATTATCAGCTGCTCCAGGCAATAGCCTGTAGTCTGCTTTTGCAGGCGTGCTCCCAGCTGCACGATTTTGCCGGTAGGATTTACCACCTCAACGGCATATACCTGATGACGCGTAGTACCGTATTTAACCGCGCGGTTGCCACCGGCATTGGTTGCCACATTGCCGCCGATAAAGCAGGAATCACCACTGCAAGGGTCACCAGCATAAAAGGCACCCTTGGCTGCAGCCGCATCCTGCAAATCCGAGGTGCGCACACCCGGCTCTACAACCGCATACATAGCATCGGCATTAACCTCGATAATTTTATTCATCTTTTCGAGCGAAAGCACTACACCGCCGTAAATGGGCACTGCACCGCAGGCAAGACCTGTGCCTGCGCCACGGGGCACAACCGGGAAGTGATATTCATTCGCCAGTTTGACCACAGCCGCCACCTGCTGTGCATTTTCCGCAAATACGACAGCCTCAGGCATATGATGATAAGCCTGGTCAGTTACTTCATCATGGGCATATATTTCCATCTGCCCTGCATCCGTCACTACATTCTGCACGCCGACCAAAGCCTGCAGCTTGGCAATTATTTCGTCAGACAGCTTGTTATACTCCATAATTCAGTCCTCCTCATTTGCAACATTTATATTTTAAACTACTCTATGCTTATTTTATCACAAACAGTGACATTTATAACAGCAAATCTTTTTCAGTGTACCAGCCACATATAAAACGGTATTGCAAAGACCGCCAGCACCGTGCTTACCGCCGTCAGCATGGCAGCATATTTATAATCGCCGCCATAGCCTTTGGCTACAATCGCCGTATTAGTCATCGCCGGCATCGCCGCCATAATCACAAAAACCTTTTCCATCATCGGCTCCAGATGGAAAAACGGCAGGATAAGGAAAACTATCCAAGGACAGATTAAATAGCGTCCCAGCATAGCAACTACCAGCTCCTTGCCTACGGCAATTTCTTCCCAACGGGTTTTGCTCATAGCAATACCGATGAACAGCATCGCCAGCGGCGTAGTCATGCTTCCCAGATAATGAAAGGACTTGAATACCGGCTCAGGCAGATTCCATTCCAGCAGTACCATCACTACGCCCAGCATAAAGCCCATCAGCGGCGGCGACATAATGCTTTTCAGTGTCTTACGGCTGAAAAGCGGCATGGTTACGCCATTGCTGCTTGCCAAGTCATGAAAGCCGATAGTCCAGAAAAGCGTTGTGTTCACCATGTAGTAAATCATAATATAAGGAGCGCCGGCATCACCGAACAAGGCTATACCTAACGGCAAGCCGATAAAAATTGTATTGGAAAAGCTGACACAGATAGAAAAAATTCCTCTGTGCTCCCGCGGAACACCTATCAGACGTCCGAGCAGCCTGCTGATAAAATAGCCTGCCAGCATCGAAATAACCGGTACAATCAGGCCATGTGAAAGCGTAATGAGCTGGTCATGCTTAAACTGCCCCAAAATATTGGTCAGCATATATGTAGGCAGGCAGACATAATTCACCAGACGCGAAATCAGCGCCACACTTTCCTCGCTGAACCAGCCCCTGCGCTCTAAATAAAAGCCGACAGCAATCATCAGCATGATGGTCAGCACACCGTTTAATGCATGTAAAACTATTTCCATTATTCATTCCCCTCATAAGGCAAAAATTGCCGAAGCATTCAGCTCCGGCAACGAAGATTTTAGTTTTTGGATTTTTTTACT
>OJRS01001343.1_pt1 | contig 9179 bp, 6 predicted proteins | sample 1599261 | NCBI WGS metagenome assembly OJRS01 (sample SAMN03922531, study PRJEB24848) | human gut metagenome | isolation source: stool sample | host: Homo sapiens | place: Germany | collected 2010-05 | reverse complement strand
TTTGGTTTATTCCATCAAGAAATACATAGAATACACCGGAGAAGAACAAAATGTAACCGTATATTGGGACGTAGAGGAATATTTGCCTGCCGGAACTTATCATGTTTATATTTTCGCTGATGGAACCATGATAGGACAACAAGCTTTCAGCATGAAATAACAAGGAACATTCTCCCCCAAATATATTTAATTAAAAAAATCAGCCGGTTGAAAACGAACCGGCTGTTTTTTCTCCACACAAACAAAAGCAGTGAACATACAGATTGCAGAATTATAAAAATATTTTAAAATAACATCTAGAATATGGCTTTCTTAAAGATTTGTCTTATTTTTGTTGCATAAACAACTTAAAAACAACAAAACAAGAACACTATAATGAAAAAGATTGCAGCTTTTATCCTATTTATCGGTGTTTTAGATAGTATTTCAGCCCAAAGCACACTCACCTTAGATAGTTGTCGTGCTTTAGCATTATCCAACAATAAAGAGTTGCGCATTTCAGCTGAAAAGATTACAGCTGCACATTATGAAAAGAAAGCGGCTTTTACCAATTATCTTCCTAAGATTGCGGCTATAGGAACCTATATGCGCACTCAGAAAGAAATCTCTTTATTAAGTGACGAACAAAAGGGAGCTATCAGTCAGATAGGGACTACCGCCCAAGGCTCCATACAGGAAACTTTCCAACAACTGGCAGCTTCCAATCCCGAACTCGCACAAATACTGCAACCACTTGCTCCCCTCATCCCAGGTATTGGAAATGCACTGAACAAGGTCGGACAAGGTTTGGTAGATGCGCTGCGCACCGACACACGCAATATGTATGCAGGAGCTGTAACCCTTACCCAACCCATCTTCATGGGAGGAAAAATTGTTGCCTACAATAAAATCACCCAATACGCAGAACAGCTGGCCGAATCACAGCACGCCACCGGTATGCAGGATATCATTTTGAATACAGACCAAGCTTACTGGCAAGTCATCTCACTGATAAACAAGAAAAAACTAGCCCAAAGCTATCTGCAACTGGTCAGCCAACTGGACAGTGATGTAGATAAAATGATAACCGAAGGTGTCGCCACCAAAGCCGACGGACTAAGTGTAAAAGTAAAAGTGAATGAAGCCGAAATGAAGCTCACACAAGTAGACAACGGATTAAGCCTATCTAAAATGGTACTATGCCAATTATGCGGTCTGCCTTTAAATGATGAAATACGTTTAGCAGATGAAGACGTAGAAAGCTTAACTCTCCCTGAATATCATGTAGGTGATAATGTAGCCACCGCTTTGGCAAATCGCGAAGAATTACGAAGTTTGGATCTAGCTAATAAAATTTATGACCAAAAAGTCAATATCACCCGCGCGGGATTTCTTCCTACAGTGGCTCTGACCGCCAACTACATGGTAACCAATCCCTCATTGGTAAACGGCTTTGAACGCAAATTCCGCGGCATGTGGGCTGTTGGCGCTATGGTACAAATTCCAATATGGAACTGGGGCGAAGGAATGTATAAGGTAAAAGCTGCCAAAGCGGAAGCAAACATTGCCCGCTACCAACTGGCAGATGCAAAAGAAAAGGTAGAATTGCAGGTAAGCCAAGCCAGCTATAAAGTAAATGAAGCAGCCAAACGCCTGAGCATGGCCGAAAAAAATCTGGAAAAAGCAGACGAGAATCTGCGCTATGCCAAACTGGGATTCATGGAAGGAGTCATTCCCACCAGTAATGTATTGGAAGCGCAAACCGCTTGGTTATCTGCCCAATCAGACAAAATAGACGCTCAGATTGATGTAAAACTGACTGAAGTCTATTTGCGCAAGTCAATGGGAGTGCTTAAATAAAAATTAAAGATTAAAAACGAAAAGATATGGCAGAAAGATCACAACACAGCAATATTTTGCTGGCATTTATTTCACTGACAGCAGTCATTGTCATAGTGTCACTGATAGGTTTCTTTACACTGGGTAAAGGTCCGGAAATCATTCAGGGGCAAGCAGAAGCCGACGAATACCGTGTATCCAGCAAAGTGCCGGGACGCATTCTGGAATTTCGTGTAAAGGAAGGAGACAAAGTAAAAGCCGGTGACACACTGGCTATCCTTGAAGCCCCCGATGTAAAAGCCAAACTTTCTCAAGCACAAGCTGCCGAACAAGCAGCACAAGCCTTGAATGAAAAAGCACAACGAGGTACCCGCCAAGAGCAACTGCAAGCTGCCTACGAGATATGGCAGAAAGCTAAAGCCGGAGTAGAAATTGCTGAAAAGTCATACAACCGTGTCAACCGACTCTTTGAAGAAGGCGTAATGTCCGCGCAAAAACGTGATGAAGCCAAAGCACAATTTGATGCCATGAGTGCTACAGAAAAAGCTGCACGCTCCCAATACGAAATGGCAAAGAACGGTGCACAACGTGAAGACAAAGCCGCAGCCGCAGCCCAAGTAGAACGTGCCAAAGGTGCTGTAGCCGAAGTTTCTTCCTACATAGACGAAACGATACTGACCGCGTCTGCTGATGGAGAAGTGACCGAAATCTTTCCCAAAGCAGGCGAACTGGTAGGTACCGGTGCCCCCATTATGAACGTGGCCCGCTTGAATGACATGTGGGTAACATTCAATGTACGCGAAGATTTCCTAAAAGACTTTACCGTAGGAAATGAGATTAACGCATTTATTCCTGCCTTTGACAAAGAAATAAAATTCAAGATTACTTATATGAAAGATCTGGGTACATATGCCGCCTGGAAAGCAACCAAGACTACGGGGCAATTCGACCTGAAGACCTTCGAGGTAAAAGCTGTTCCTGTAGAGAGAACAGACGGATTGCGTCCGGGAATGAGTGCCATCATCGAGAAATAACAAACAATGAACAATACTGTCCATAACCGTATATTCCGCATAGCCCGGCGTGAAGTGTTCCGCATCGCCACAAGACCGCTATATCTGTTCTGCATGATCATAGCTCCCTTGTTCTGTTACCTCTTCTTTACTACATTAATGTGGAACGGACTCCCTACGGATATGCCGGCAGGTGTGGTCGATTTGGACAACACAGCTACCACACGCAGCATCATCCGTAATCTGGACGCTTTTCAGCAGACTAAAATCATAGCACATTACCCCAGTTTCGCGGATGCTCGCAAAGCCATGCAGCAAGGAAAGATCTATGCTTTCTACTATATTCCAAAAGGAACTACCGAGAAGGCATTAGCAAGCCGTCAACCCAAGGTTTCCTTTTATACCAACTACTCCTATCTGGTAGCAGGTTCATTACTCTATAAAGACCAGCGCACCATGTCCGAGCTGGCGGGTGGAGCCATCGGCCGTGCCACCTTATATGCCAAAGGAGCTACAGAAGACCAAGCCATGGCGTTCCTGCAGCCCATAGTCATCGACTCCCATGTATTAAACAACCCATGGCTCAACTATTCAGTATATTTGAGTAACACTATCATACCAGGTATTCTGATGCTGCTTATCTTTATGACCACCGTCTATACCATTGGAAGTGAAATGAAAACCAACACCCAAAAAGAATGGATGGGCATGGCAGGCAATTCCATCACCGTAGCTCTGACCGGCAAATTGCTGCCTCAGACTTTAGTTTTCTTTGTCATGGGCACCTTCTATAATGTTTATCTATACGGTTTCCTGCACTATCCCTGTAATAGCGGTATACTGCCCATGCTGTTTGCCGGTCTGTTACTAGTACTGGCTTCACAGGCTTTCGGAGTATTTCTGTTCGGATTGTTTACAACAGTCCGCTTGGCACTGAGCACTGCCTCCCTATGGGGAGTGATTTCTTTCTCCATATCGGGTATGAGTTTTCCAGTTATGGCAATGAATCCTGTGTTACAGGCACTGGCCAATCTATTCCCGTTACGCCACTACTTCCTGATTTATGTAGATTTGGCGCTTAACGGATATCCGCTGATTTACGCATGGCATTCAATAGTCGCGTTGATGTTATTCATGCTGTTGCCTTTCTTTATACTGAAAAGACTGCGCACAGTACTATTACATTATGTATATATTCCCTAAAACGGCAAACAGGTATGAAAACATATAAACTCAAAGATATCATCTCACAAGGAACCAAGGACCTTTTCTACATCTGGTGGCAAGAGTTGAAAGCAGTTGTAAAGGATCAGGGTGTACTTATCTTCTTCATTCTGGTACCACTAGGCTATCCGCTTCTCTATACCTTTATATATACCAATGAAACAGTGCGTGAAGTTCCTGCTGCTGTAGTAGATAATAACCGTTCCAGCCTCAGCCGTGAATACCTGCGTCTGGTAGATGCAGGTGCCGACTTGGAAATAGTATCTCATTGCAGTGATATGGAAGAAGCAAAAACTTTATTGAAGAACGGCAAAGTGTATGGCATCATCTATATTCCTGAAAGCTTCAGCCGCGACATTACTAAAGGAGTTCAAACCCATGTTACCATCTACTGTGACATGAGCGGTATGCTATACTACAAAGCCATGCTGACAGCCAACACCAATGCCTCGCTGATGATGAACAAACAGATAAAGATAGAACGCTCCGGCAACACAACCATCCGACAAGATGAAGTGAGCACGTCTCCCATAGCGTATGAGGATATTTCCATTTTCAATCCGCAGAACGGTTTTGCCAGCTTCCTGATACCCGCCGTACTGATATTGATTATCCAACAAACTTTACTGCTAGGAGTAGGTCTATCTGCCGGAACTGCTCGTGAGAACAACCGTTTTCGAGACCTTATCCCCATGAGCCGCCATTATCATGGCACGCTGCGCATTGTTTTAGGCAAATCACTGACTTACCTTATGATATATGCTGTCATGGCTACCTATATGCTCTGCCTTGTTCCCAAAATGTTCAGCCTGGTACAAATAGCTCAAGCCGGAACCCTAGCGGCATTCATGTTTCCTTACATACTGGCATGCATTTTTTTCGCGATGACTTGTTCTATCTTTATTCACCATCGGGAAGCCTGTATGATGATTTATGTATTTACCTCAGTACCGTTGCTATTTATCTCAGGCATTTCGTGGCCAGGTACTGCCATTCCTAAATTCTGGGAGGTGGTTTCGTGGCTGTTCCCTTCCACTTTCGGCATCAACGGCTTTGTACGCATCAACAATATGGGAGCCACACTGACCGATGTGCTGACAGAGTACCGGGTATTGTGGATACAAACAGGTGTTTATTTCCTTACCACCTGCATCGTATACCGTCGTCAGATTACCTTAAGCCGCAGACATGTATACGAAAGATTAAAAGAGATTAAGAAAAGACGCAAAACAAATATCGTCTGAATTTGTTTATAAATTAAAAACCAAATGAATTATTTAGGATGAAAAAACTTTTTATTCTGGCATGCGTATGCCTACTGATTACTTCATGTAACAGTAACCCCAAAAACACTAACGATTCTGCAACCTCCACCGAAACAACGGATATGCACAATGCAGAAAATTCATTGGATTATGACGGTACTTACACCGGAACCTTTCCAGCTGCCGACTGTCCGGGTATCAACATGGCCCTGACTATTAAAAAAGACAAGACTTTTGAGTTGATATCAGAATACATTGACCGGCAGGATGCTACTTTCAAAGAATATGGAACTTACTCCGTTGAAGGTAATATTATGACTTTAATTAATGGAGAGGATAAGCAATATTATAAAGTCGGTGAGAATACCCTGACCGCTCTCAATCAAGACAAACAGGCAATAACAGGAGAGTTAGCAGACCATTATATCCTACACAAAAAATAAACTTTACTTCATCTGTCATTTTCATGCCAAAGTGAAGAGTCCGCTTCAATCTATCACAGCTGGATTCTTCACTTTGTTCTTTTATTTGTCCACAATCTGTATTCACACTAATTAACTTCCATTCCTTTTGTTTATTACGAAAATTTCGTAGATTTGCGAAAACATCGTAATCAATTCATTTTCTTATGGAAAAGCTAACGATACAAGAAGAAGAAGTGATGCTTCATATTTGGAGCATGGGAGAATGTTTCGTGAAAGACATAGTTGCTAAATTTCCCGAACCCAAGCCGCCTTATACTACGGTGGCATCCATAGTGAACAACCTGAAAAGAAAAGGGTACGTTACGGCCAAACGATTCGGCAACACTTATCAATACACCCCAGTGGTTAAACAAAGCGAATACAAACGCACATTTGTAAGTGGTGTGGTCCGGAACTATTTTGCTGACTCATACAAGGAAATGGTATCTTTCTTCGCCAAAGAGCAAAAAATCTCCGCAGCCGACTTGAAAGACATTATCAACTTGATAGAGAAAGAAGAAGATAAATAATCCTGCTAAATTCACAAATACTATGATAACTACAGCACCCGAACTCATCTACATGCTGAAAGTAAATATAGGCATCGCCTTATTCTATGCTTTCTACAAGCTGTTCTGCTGTCGCGACACTTTCTTCCAGTGGCGTCGTATCGCACTGCTGAGTTTTCTTGCCCTCTCTTTTCTTTATCCGCTGATGGATATGCAAGCATGGGTGAAAGAACAACCTGCCATCAATGAACTGGCAGATTACTACACACTGATGATGCTAACAGAAACAAATACTTCCACTGCCACAGTAGTCACAACTCCTGTTGCTATTCCCACACCCGGCCTGCTTGATATAATAAAGTTCATCTATTGGATTGGAATCCTTTTATTATCCGCACGATTTATGATCCAACTAAGTAGTATTTTCCACCTTGTCTTAAAAAGCAAGAGTATAAATGTAGACCAAATATCCATACGCAGTCTATCAGAACCTGCCAATCCATTCTCTTTCTGGCAATGGATTTTCGTCTATCTGCCCGAACTGAAAGAAGATGAAAAACAAGAAATCCTGACGCACGAACAGACCCACGTCCGCCAATGGCATTCCATAGATGTCATTATCAGTGAAATAGTAAATATCATTTGCTGGATGAATCCTTTTGCATGGCTAATGAAAACAGAGATCAGACTCAATCTAGAATACCTTGCCGATCATAAAGTAATGGAATCCGGCACAAATAAGAAAGCATATCAATATCACCTTTTGGGATTAGCCAACCAGAACAGACAAACCGGTTTATATAATAATTTCAACTTATCACACTTAAAAAACAGAATTAAAATGATGAACAAAAAAAGAACCCGCACCACAGGGCATATCAAATATGCCTTGTTTGCACCGCTGACTGCTGCTCTACTCTTGGTCAGCAACATTGAAACCGTGGCACGGACAGCCGAAAGGTTAATCTATTCCACGGAAGAAAGCACCCCACGCCCCGAAAGGGAAGAAGTGGCATCTTTTGTCAACACAGTACAAGGTCTAGTGACTTTCACTATTACCGTAACCAATAGTGAAGGTAAGCCTCAACCTAATGTTACTCTGCAAATCAAACCGAGTGATGAAGTGAAAACTTTCAAAACCAATGCAGAAGGAAAAGCTACCATAGAAGTGGATATGACGACTCCCAAGTATGTTTCCCTAGACGTTTCCTCTCCTAAAAGTTCCAAACATCAATCACTTCTACTTTCAGCAAACAAACCAAATGTTACTGCCATCTTTGATACTGATGATGATATTGCCGCTTACATCAAAGCCGGCAAACAAATACGGGTCAAGTTACAAATATCTAATAATGATAACCAACAACTGGCAGGAGCAGAACTTATTTCTTCTTCAACAAATGCCAAAGCCACGACAAACGCTCATGGAGAAGCTCAGTTAACAGTAGGAGTAGGCGAAACCATTGCCATTAACCATAAAGGTTATCAAGAAGGAAAATTCACGGTAAAAGAACTCTGCCCCATCAAAGATATGGAAAATCCGGAACTGGTGAGATTACTTCTTGTCGGAGAAGACCCCGTATACCAGATAGCAGACAATATGCCTGAATTCCCCGGAGGTATGATAGCCTGCTTGCAATATTTGGCACGCAACATAAAATATCCCGTAACAGCGCAAAAGGAAGGAGCACAAGGTAAAGTAATCGTACAGATGGTTATTGAAAAAGATGGTTCGGTAGACCATGTAAGCATAGTACGCAGCATTACCCCCGAACTGGATGCTGAAGCAGCACGGGTTGTAAAATCCATGCCAAAATGGAAGCCGGCAACTGTAAAAGACAAAGCAGTACGTTGCAGATACACTGTTCCTGTAACTTTCAAACTGCAATAAAGAGCATAAAAACAGAAAAGAGGCTGTTCCGAACAGTCTCTTTTCATCTTAAAAATATATTCCTAAATCATTTCTTCATCTCCACAATGTGTGTCGGTGCCTGTTCCTCATTACGCTTCTCAGTCTGCTTCACAACATTTTCAGCTAACTCTATAAATGCACGCCCGGTAATGCTGTCCTCATTCAAAGCAGCCGGAGTTCCTTTATCACCATTTTCACAGATACTCTGCACAATAGGAATTTGTCCCAACAAAGGCACATTCATTTCCTCTGCCAGCTGTTTGCAACCCTCCTTTCCGAAAAGGTAATACTTATTTTCAGGAAGTTCCGCAGGAGTAAACCATGACATATTCTCCACCAATCCCAAAATAGGAACATTTACTTTATCATTGGTATACATATTGATTCCCTTGCGCGCATCAGCCAAAGCCACCTGCTGAGGTGTACTGACGATTACAGCTCCCGTAATAGCCAAAGTCTGCACCAAAGTCAGATGAATATCACTGGTGCCCGGAGGCGTATCCAATATGAAATAATCCAGTTCTCCCCATGCGGCATCTCCAATCAGTTGTTTCAAAGCATTACTAGCCATCCCTCCACGCCATAAAGTAGCTTGATCAGGGTCGACAAAGAAACCGATAGAAAGCAACTTGATACCATATTTTTCAATCGGCACAATCAAATCACGACCGTCAATCTGCTCAGCATAAGGACGGGCATCTTCCACCTGGAACATTTTAGGCACAGAAGGACCGAAAATATCAGCATCCAGCAAACCTACTTTATATCCCAGTTTAGCTAAGGCCACAGCTAGATTGGCCGCCACAGTAGACTTGCCCACCCCGCCTTTTCCGGATGAAACAGCAATGACATTTTTTACCAATGGAAGCAGCTTACCCGGTTCGGGACGCGCCGCCTGACGGCTCTCTGTCACAATAGCTACCTGTACATCAGGTGAAACATAAGTATGAATAGCTGTTTCGGCAGCCTTTATC
>OJRS01001331.1_pt1 | contig 9271 bp, 9 predicted proteins | sample 1599261 | NCBI WGS metagenome assembly OJRS01 (sample SAMN03922531, study PRJEB24848) | human gut metagenome | isolation source: stool sample | host: Homo sapiens | place: Germany | collected 2010-05 | reverse complement strand
TTTTGAGATCTTCCGATTCTGAGTTTGGGCAAATTTCTCAACAACTTCCAACAAAGCTTTCTTCGGCTCGTGGGGCTGAATTTCTCGAATCAGCGCGTCCGTGGTTAAAACCGAGCGTTTCATTAAACCCTTACCTAAGATTTCAACAATGGCATGTCTGAAACAGTCCTTGTCGTAAGTCAGAGCTCGCTTCCGGGCTATGAACGGGACAAAAATAAAGATAAGGCCGATACCGATACTAACCGGAATCGTGATTCTTCCCCACACACTTTCAGGAATAGAAATTAAGGCCAGAAGCACACCGGCCAGTACGAAGCTTCCTCCGACGAGCCACATCATGAAGGCATCCGTCAGATGTTCAAACCGCCCGATCCTGCTCACATCTGCTTCAATCCGATCAATTTGGTTAAAAACATGAACCGCCTCTTTACGACTGATGCCGGCTTCGCGCATCAGCGTGCCGATAGGCAAGGTATTCAGATAATCCCATTCCTTTTTAGACAGGGCCCCAGGGGATTCAATCAGCTGATTTAAAAGCGCAGCGATCTTCAGCCCCTCATCGGTGTCTTCTTGATAGTAATGAGTGTGAGACATATATTGCGTGTGGTTCGTTTCTATTGATCGTAAATACGATCATTGTATCTTTCTCAACACAGAATCTGACGCTTTGCATCCTAAGTTGTGCGGTTAGCCTCTTCTTTTCCGAGGCTTTCCTTCCGGCAAAAACAAACCGCTCCGATCACGAATGAAAGGAGCGGCTGGAAGGATATCTATCCTAAGCGGCTTACATTAAGAAGAGCCACGTAAGAACCAGGAAGATCGGAACCAAAATACCGTACGACCAGGCCATGAAGCCGAAGAAGGAAGGCATTTTGACGCCGCGGTTCTGAACGATACTGACCACCATGAAGTTCGGTGCATTGCCGATGTAGGTCATCGCACCCATAAAGACGGCACCCATAGAAATCGCCATCAGGGTATGTGCGCCTGTCGTCATGAGGTAGGCAGGATCGCCGCCGGCCAAGTTGAAGAAAGCCAGGTATGTCGGAGCGTTATCCAGGAAGCTGGAGAGCATACCGGTCAGCCAGAAATAAGCGGCGTTGACAGGCTGTCCGTCGGGACCGGTCACCAAGGCAACCACCGGAGCAAAAGCACCGGAGGAACCTGCGCGCAGCATTTCCAGAACCGGAACGATCGTTACGAAAATACCGAAGAACAATTTGCCAACTTCCAGAATCGGTTCCCAAGAGAACTGGTTGGCCTCGCGGTACTCTTTCTTCGTGAGAATAAGAGAAAGAATTGCTGCTGTCACAAAGATAGCATCGCGAATAAGGGATTCAAGTGCAATGTGCAGACCGAGGAAGTGATATTCGACGCCTGTCTTCCAGAAACCGGACATGAGCACGGCACCCACGATACAGGCAAGAAGAACGAAATTAACGGAGCCTTCGAAACCGAACGGAACGTAGGCGACGGGCTTCTTGAGTTCTTCGTTGTCTTTAAGTTCTTTCTTGTACAGCCAAGTATCAAGAAGGAAGTAAATGATCAGAAGGAGTCCCACGGCAAGACCGGTCACTTCCCAAAGATGACCGGCCGTCCAGAAGAAGGTCACGCCGCGCAAGAAGCCCAGGAATAAGGGTGGGTCGCCGAGCGGAGTCAAAGAACCCGCGATATTAGCGACAATGAAGATGAAGAAAATGTAGGTATGCATCTGATAGTGACGTCTTCTGTTCGCGTTCAGCAGAGGACGAATCAAAAGCATAGCGGCGCCCGTGGTACCCATAAGGTTGGCCAAGATAGCGCCGCTTAAAAGAAAAGTAGTATTAAGCCAAGGCTTGCCGACAAAAGAGCCTCTGAGATGAATACCGCCGGCCACAATATAAAGAGAGCCGACGAAAATAATGAACGGAACGTAATCTCCGATCAGGGCGTGTGCAAGAGCTTCGACAGAAGTCTGTGTTCCGAAGAACATAAAGAGCGGAACGGCTGCCAAAACTGCCCACATCAAGGCGACTTTGCCGTAGTTTTTGTGCCAGAAATGTGCAAAAAGCAGAGGTCCCAAAGCAATACTGAGCAAAATACCGGCGAAAGGAATCGCCCAACACAAGCTCAGTTCGGCACCGGGAAGCGCCGCATGGGCAGAAATTGGAAGCAAGCCGGATAACGCCGCCACTGCTCCGAGGAATGTTGTTTTCTTGTTCATCATTTACCTTTTCTACGTTCGCGGCCGGCAGAACAAAAATGCCGGAACCGAAACCATCAAATGATTCGATGTACCGCAAAACAAAACCAAAGCAGAATTTAAAGTCCGTTTGTCTTTAATAACAACAGAAATAAATTCTGCTCCTTCAAACAGTCAAAATTTGAATAACTGCCTAAAAGAAAAGGTAAAAGTTTAACAAATTCACTGGGTTAAGTTTGTAACTTTCATATTGTGATAAGATTTATCATATATTGAAAACACTTTTCAGATAGCGTAAATATGATTCGTCCTCGCACATACTCTTTATCGGATCATCGGAGAGTTTTGCCACGGGCTGATCATTACAGCGAATTAGTTTGATGACATTCTGCAGTGCAGGAATTCCCAAATCGTTGACAAGGTTTGTGCCGATGCCGAAGCCGAGTCTGATTCTTCCGTGGAAAGCGTTATACAAACTAATCACTTTCGGGAAGTCGAGCATGTCCGAGAAAATCAGCGTCTTTGTCTTCGGATCACAGCGGTTCTTCCGATAATGCTCGATAAGGTGTTCGCCCCATTCAAACGGATCGCCGGAGTCATGGCGTGCTCCGTCAAAGAGTTTGCAGAAGTACATATCGAAATCCAGCAGGAACGGTTTCATGCCGTACACATCCGACAACGCAATTCCTAAGTCGCCGCGATACTCTTTTGCCCACATTTCGAAGGCGTATTTTTGAGAATCTCTAAGACGGGGGCCTAACGCCTGACATGCCTGGAGATATTCATGGGCCATGGTTCCCAGAGGCGTGAGGCCCAGCTGCATCGCGTAGTAAACATTGCTGGTGCCCGTGAACTGTTTGCCCATGGTCGCCTGCATGGTCTTAATAACCTCTTCCTGCCAGGCTTTAGAGAAACGTCTGCGGGTGCCGTACTCAGAAATACCGATATCCTGGATATCTTTGATGGACTCCATTTTTGCTTTCAGACGTCGACGCCCTTCCGTCAAATCCTGATTAGGATAGAACTTGCGGTAGTAGCACTCGTTGACGATGGCAAGAACCGGAATCTCAAACATGATGGTGTGCAGCCAAGGACCGCGAATGCGAATCTCAATATCGGTATCGCTGCCTTCCGCCTTCTTGACCTGGATACAGGAGCGCTTGAGATGGAAGAGTTCCAAAAAGTCGATGAAGTCGCTCTTCATAAAGCGCAGGCTGCGCAAATAGTCCAGCTCGTCTTTGCGGAAATGCAACGCGCACAAGTGATCAATCTCTTCATTGATCGGACCGATCACGGCCTGAAGGTCGGTTCCGGGATTTCGACACTTGAATTTATATTCCGCCTGAGCGGCCGGGAACTGATGCAGGACACACTGCATCATCGTAAATTTATATAAGTCGGTGTCTAATAAAGAATCAATAATCACTGCATGCTCCTTGGCAACTACGATAACTATTCTATAGTCTCGAGTTGACGCGAACCGAAAGGCAGGAGGAGTTTTTCAGTTGGAATTTCTCACGCTCCGCAGTTAACAAAACGTTTCGGATTTCTTTGTCTTGATTCGGCTGCGGCATGAGCTCTCCGCAGATCGGAATCTACTAAAATACGGAATTTTAGTATTGAATTAAGAAAACGGAGTTTTCCAATGGCACATGTAGTGACCGAACCCTGCATCCTCTGCAAATATACTGACTGCGTTGACGTTTGCCCGGTCGACTGCTTCCGTGAAGGTCCCAATTTTCTCGTGATCGATCCGGATGAATGCATCGACTGCGCTGTCTGCATTCCCGAATGCCCTACTAACGCCATTATGGCCGAAGAAGATGTTCCTGAAGATCAGCAGGAATTCATTGCATTGAATGCTGAGCTGGCTCGCGTTTGGCCGTCCATCACTAGAATGAAGCCGCACACGGACGAAGCCGAAAAATGGCGTGACGTCCTCGATAAGCGTCAGTACCTCAAGAAGGAACTCTAAGCGTGTCCGAAAATCGCACCAAAGTCCGCCTGCTGCAAAAGCAGGTTTGGAGAAAAGGTTTGGTTTCTATGAGAGTGACCAAGCCGGAAGGGTTTACCTTTACGCCCGGACAGTTTGTCCGATTGGGGCTCGATATTGAAGCGGACGGAAAAACAGAATACGCCGCCAGAGGCTACTCTTTGGCTTCCGTTCCTTCAGATCCTTTCCTCGAGTTTTTTATTGTGGAAGTCCCCAACGGGCTCGTCTCCCCGCGCCTCTGCGCCTTAGAAGCCGGCTCCGAACTTTGGTTGGAAACCAACCTCTGGGGCTCTTTGCTACCGGACAGACTCTCTGCTTCTCAAAACCTTTGGTGCCTTAGCACCGGAACAGGACTGGCCCCCTTCCTCAGCATCCTTCGTCAGGACTCTGTCTGGAAAAAATGGCCCACGATCGTTCTGGTCCATTCCGTGCGTTTGGCTGAAGATCTCGCTTACACTCAGCTGTTTCAGAAAATTAAGGACGATTCTTCGCTCGGCGGCAGCAACGGAAGAAATCTGGTCTATATTCCCGTGGTCACGCGAGAAGCCACTCAATTTCTGTCCCGAAGAATTCCTGATTTGATCAGCTCCGGGGACTTGGCTGAAACTGCAGGCGTTAAGTTCGATAGTTCTGTTTCCGGCGTCCTTCTTTGCGGCAACCCCGGCATGATCAAAGAGGTTCGAGCTTTGCTTAAACCTATGGGCTTCCAGGCTCCGAGGCGCGGGGAACCCGGTAACTTCATCGCAGAAAATCTCTGGCAGTCATGATCCAAATTTCTAAGATAGAAGAAATCCTCCCGCAGACTCAGTGCAGACAATGCGGTTACCACGACTGTGCCGACTACGCTAAGGCCATTGCTGTCGGAGAAAAGCATAATCGCTGCCCGGCGGGAGGCCCTCAGGTCATTTCCCGCCTCTCAGCCCTTTTAGGCAGAGAGGAGCTTCCGCTCAATGAGGAATGCGGCGAACACGTTCCCCCTGAGATCGCAGAAACCGATCCGAACAAGTGCATCGGCTGTCGTCTTTGTTCGGATGCCTGTCCGACAGACGCCATCATCGGCTCTCCGAAACATATGCATTTCGTTGACGCCGAACGATGCAACGGCTGCTGTTTATGCCAGCTCGCCTGCCCAGTCGACTGCATCTCCATGGTTCGCATTGACCGCGAATGGACAGATGGTCTCGCTCGTCAATCTAAGGAGAATTACCTGAAACGAAATCAAAGACGCGCCAAGATTCGCCAGGAAGAAGAAAATCTCCTCAATGCCAAGAGTTTAACTGCTGACAAGCGGGACTTCGTGGCAAATCTTATTCGACGGAAAATTTTAAATGAATCAGGAAAAGCGCCTCGAAATTCTTAAAGCCCTTCAAGCGGACAATCCCACGCCGAAGACTGAGCTTGAGTACCACTCGAACTTTGAACTGCTGATTGCCGTAGTGCTTTCTGCACAGGCGACAGATAAAAGCGTCAATGAAGCCACTCGAGTGCTTTTCCCTTTAGCCAACACTCCTCAGGCTGTTCTGGATTTAGGCCCGGAAAAATTCACGGACATCATCAAGCACATCGGTCTCTACAGAAGCAAGACCAAGAACGTGATGAAACTCTGTGAGGATTTGATCGAGCATCACAACAGTCAAGTTCCGACCGAATTTGATTCTCTGATCAAGCTTCCCGGCGTCGGTCAAAAAACCGCCAGCGTCGTCATGAATGTTGCGTTTGAAAAACCGACCATTGCTGTGGACACTCATGTATTCCGTGTCGCCAACCGCACCGGCTATGCAAAGGGCAAAACGCCTGAAATCGTCCAGAAAAAAATGGAGCGATACACTCCGCTCCCCTATCGTGCAGATGCTCATCACTGGTTCATTCTGCTCGGACGTTATATCTGCAAAGCCAGAAAGCCCGAATGCTGGAAGTGCCCGATTGAGCAGTACTGCGAATACAAAGAAAAAAATCTCGAGCCTCCTGAACCCAAGAAACCCAAGAAGCGTCTTCTTCCTATTGAAGACTAAAACTCGAATTCGCCTTTAAGGTTGTTTTCCTGTTTCAGCTTTTTCCAAATTTTCTTAGCCGGAAGATGTCTAGAAGCCTGCAGCTCGGCGGCTCTCTGATCAAGAAGTTCAACTGAGTAGGTTTCTTTCGAGCCTTTCTTAGCAAGAATAATTCGATTGCCTTCTGCAACGTCCGGCATCACCAGCACTCGGCCATCAAATGCCTTAGAGATATTGTCGAGGCTTTTGGTGAAGTCTTCCCCGCCGAATACGTTATAAGAAGAGATGCCTCCGTCCGTCAACGCCTTTTTGCAAAGTCGATAGAACGGAACATCGTCATAGACCGGACCCCAGGCTTCCGCATCATAAATATCGACTAAAAGCCAATCGGCTGTATTTGCAGCTCGGGCTAGATATTTCTTGCAGTCTTCAAAAACGACTTCCAAATGATCATCATCGTCAGGCATCTTGAACCACATCCTCGAAGCCATATAGACATCTTCGGAAATCTCGACCACTTTCGTGTGCGCTTCGGGAAAATACTTCCAGGTATATTTGGCTAGACCCCCCGCGCCGAGCCCAAGCTGCAAAATATCTTTAGGTTCCGGCCGAAAGAAAAGAAGCGCCAGCATGTACTGCTGGTATTCCAGCGCCAAACTGTATGGACGGTTAATTCTCATGCCGCCCTGAATCCACTCGGATCCGAAATGAAGATAACGGAAACCTCCGAGCTCGGAGAAGTCCACCGGTGTTCTCTTAGTTTTAGCCATTTCCTGCCCTTGTAACCTTTTGAATTTGTGTGAGTCTAACGCCGAAAATAAAAAATTAAGCGCAGTCCCAACGAATTGGAGCTGCGCTTATTGTTTCCGTTTTTAACCGAGATTAGTTCACAGACTTCTTACCGATCGTATCCATCAGCATCGTATTCATACGATTGATGAATCCGGCCGGGTCTTTGAGCTGTTCACCTTCCATCAGCTGAGCCTGTTCAAGGAAGAGCTTAGCCCATTCCGGAGAGAAGGCACCCTGTTCTTTCAGTCTAGAAACCAGAGGATTGTTCGGGTTCAGTTCAAGAATAGGTTTCGGTTCGGGAACGTCTTGACCAGCTGCTTTCATCATGCGGACAAAAGCAGGATCCAAGCCGTTCGGGTCCGTCACGATGCAGGAAGGAGAATCGGTCAGACGCAAAGTCATACGAACATCTTCGACGCTGTCGCCCAAAGCGGCTTTGAATTCGTCGACGAGCGGTTTGTACTCGGCTTGAACTTTTTCTTTCTCTTCCTTTTCTTCCTTGTCTGCCAAGTCGCCGAGATCAAGGTCGCCCTTTGCGATATTGACAAGCTTCTTGCCCTGGAATTCAGTCAAGAACTGCATCATCCAGCGATCGATCGGGCCGCTGAGGAGCAGTACTTCGATATCCTTCTTCTTGAAGAGTTCGAGCAGCGGGCTCTTGGCGGCTGCTTCAGGTGTATCACCGATCACATAGTAAACGGTGTCCTGACCGGTCTTCATACGGCTGATATAACCTTCAAGGGTGACATCGGCCTTGCCTTCGCTTCCCGTGGAAACAAATCTCAGAAGTTTGGCGATACGCTCTTTATTGGTCGGATCTTCGCCCAGGCCTTCTTTCAGCACATTACCGAACAGCGCCCAGAACTTGTCGTAATCGGAAGCTCTGTTGGCGGCAAGGTCTTCCAGCATGGAAAGAACACGCTTTGTCGTACCGTCGCGAATGATACGAAGGTCGCGGGTCTGCTGAAGAATTTCACGGCTGACGTTGAGCGGAAGATCTTCGGAATCGATCACACCCTTAATGAAGCGCAGGTAGTGCGGAAGCAGCTGGTTCGTGTCATCCATAATGAAGACACGTTTCACGTACAGCTTCACGCCATGTACGTTTTCTCTGTCCCAAAGGTCAAACGGAGCGGCAGACGGAACATACAGAAGCTGGATGTATTCGTTCTTGCCTTCAACCCTGTTGTGCGTCCAGCAAAGCGGATCGGTAGAGTCGTGAGAAACGTGGTGATAGAACTCTTTGTACTGGTCTTCAGTAATTTCATTCTTCGGACGTGCCCAAAGAGCTGCACCGGTGTTGATGGCTTCCCATTCTCCGGTGTCAATAACTTTATCGTCCTTGTATTCATCCTTGCCCATTAAGATCGGCGTGGAGATATGGTCGGAATAGCGCTGAAGGATCGTGCGCAGGCGATACTTGCTGACGAGATCGCGATCCTCGCTCTTTACAGAGAGGATGACGTCGGTACCGAAATGGTCACGGGTCGTGTTCTCAACCGTAAATTCACCTTCGCCGTTGCTTTCCCACTTAGTGGCGGCATCGGCAGGATCACCGGCTTTACGGGTAATAACGGTTACTTTGTCGGCGATGATGAAGGAAGAATAAAAACCGACACCAAATTGTCCGATAAGCTGAGAGTCTTTCTTCTGATCTCCGGATAAGCGGGCAAAAAATTCTCTTGTACCGCTCTTGGCGATCGTACCTAAGTGTTCAATCACTTCCGCACGCGTCATGCCGATACCATCGTCGCTGACCGTGATTTCCTGCTTCTGTTCATCTACACCGACTCGAATCGAGGGATGCGGATCTTCGGCAAGCAAAGAAGGATTGTCGATTGCGGCAAAACGCAGCTTGTCAATAGCGTCCGATGCGTTGGACACCAATTCACGCAAGAAAATCTCGCGGTTGGAATAAAGAGAATGCACCATCAAGTGGAGCATCTGTTTCACCTCGGTTTGGAAACCGAGCGTCTCTTTCTTGTTTTCAGACATTAAGCCATACCTCTTCTTAATAATTCATGCTTATGACACTATTTGGTGCCACTTTTCGTATTTTCAACCTCCGGTGAGGTAAGATTTTCCGAATGCGGGCAATAAGGGGAGTGACTATCACCACTTCTGCCCATTTTGGTTTTCCGATACCCGCAATAAAGGCTGCCACAAACAGCCCAACTAGAACATTTGATTTTTTAAGGAGCCTTCTGGGACTCCACTATTTTTTATCGCAGGAATGCGCAATATGTCTGACAATTCTTTAACACCTCCAAAATCGATCCGCGCAAGATCCTGTCTCTTATACACATCTGACGC
>OJRS01001312.1_pt1 | contig 9398 bp, 3 predicted proteins | sample 1599261 | NCBI WGS metagenome assembly OJRS01 (sample SAMN03922531, study PRJEB24848) | human gut metagenome | isolation source: stool sample | host: Homo sapiens | place: Germany | collected 2010-05 | reverse complement strand
AGCAAAATTGCTGAGCTCGCGAGCACAGGTTTACAGAATGCAACCGACTACATTGAGAATTATGCCACAGAAAAACTGATTCCTGAGGCACAGAAGTATGTTGCACAGATTACAACCGGTGTGATTTCGGTAGTCAGAGGCTTACTTAATTTTATTATCGGAATAATCGTGATGGTCTATGTGATGAGTATTCAGGAGACTCTCGCAGGACAGAGCAAAAAGATAATATATGCTATCTGCAAGCCAAAGACAGGCAATATCATCATTGAGACGATCAGAAAGACAAATGAGATTTTTGGAGGCTTCATAAGCGGTAAGATTATAGATTCACTGATTATAGGTGTGATTGCATATTTCGGATGTCTGATTTTAAGGATTCCATCATCGGTGCTCGTTGCAGTGATTATCGGCGTCACAAATGTGATTCCGGTATTCGGACCGTTTATCGGTGCAATTCCATCGTTACTCATAGTAGTAATTCAGAGTCCGTGGCATGCTCTTTATCTTCTGATATTTATTGTCGTGCTGCAGCAGGTGGATGGTAATATAATAGGGCCTAAGATACTTGGCTCATCTACCGGTCTTTCGACCTTCTGGGTTATGTTTGCCATACTAATCGGCGGAGGAATGTTTGGTTTTCTTGGAATGTTACTTGGTGTTCCAACCTTTGCTGTGATATACTATATTGTGAAAAGAGTTGTTAATTATGCTCTCAGGAAAAAGAAGCTTCCTGAGGACACAAGAGATTATACAAAGACAACAGGCGTAGATACCAAAAATAATAAGCTTAAATACGAGTAGGTGAAATAAGTGGATAAATACGAATACAATCTCAAGCTGGATCAGATAAAAGCCCTAAGCGCCGAGGAGGGCTATATGAGCGCAGCAGAGATTGCGGATAGCATAAATTGGAACAAAATTAAAAATGTAAATACACTCGTTAAAATCGGCGAAATCTACGAGAAGGCCGAAAGATACCAGGATGCAAGGGACATACTTTTAATGGCCTATGACCGTTCACCAATCGGCAGGATGATTATATACAGACTGGCTGAGGTCGCCATCAAGATGGGTGATTATGATGCTGCTACAGAGTATTATGGTGAGTTTGTTGAGATAGCGCCTCATGATGATATGAAGTATGTATTAAGATATGCCATCAAAAAAGGGCAGGGAGCTTCATTTGATGAGCTTATCACTATTCTTGAAGAGTACAAGGATGAAGAATACACTGAGGAGTGGGCATACGAGCTTGCATATCTATACCACAAGGCCGGAAAAGCCGATAAGTGTATAGATGCCTGCGATGAGCTCATTCTGTGGTTCGGAGACGGACCATATGTGGAGCGTGCGCTGGAGCTTAAGATGCTTTATCAGCCACTTACCAAGGCTCAGGAGGAAAAGTACAGACGATTCAAGGCAGAGAAGGAAAAGCCGGCTAAGATAAAGGATGAGGCTGAGGTCACTGAGATAGGTGCCATGGAGATGGTAAAGGGCGGAGAGATAGTGCATGATGACGTAACTATTCCGCAGATTACTGTAAATCAGGAGAAGTTCAATACTGTAAATTTACAGCAGGAGATTGCCAAGGGTATGCAGCAGATCATGGAGGCCAAGGGCAAGAATGAAGTTGCTGATACGATGGATACCATCAAAAAGATAGTTGAGGATATTCCTTATCTCAAGCTCGAAAAGGAGCAGGAAGAGTATGTACAGCAGCCGGAAGAGACAGAGCATATCGCTACAGATGAAGAGATAGATGGTTCACTTAAGTTGAATTTTAAGGAGCTTTTGGGTGAAGACGCTGACGGACAGATGTCTATGGTCATGAGTGAAAAGACTCAGCTTGAGCATCAGATTACAGGACAGATGTCTATACAGGATGTGCTTGAAGAATGGGAAAAGACCAGACATGCGGCTGAAATTGCACTTAAAGAGGCTGAGCAGCAGAAACTTGAGTCAGCTAAGGCAAGAGCACTTCAGGAGGCAGGAGACATCATGGAGAGACTAAATGATGTCATTCCAAAGCTGGATGCAGGTGTCACTCCGAAGGAACTTCTTGAGGAGGAGTATTTGAAGGTGCCGGTTGATATTATAGAGCAGAAAGCTGCCGTGAAGGAGCCTGAAGAAGAGCAGAAACCGGATATGCAGGAGCTTTATGCAGAGGAGACTGTGGATGAAGTACAGGAGCCGCAGGAAGCACCTGAAGAGACTATAGACGAAGTGCAGGAGCCGCAGGAAACACCTGAAGAGGCTATAGACGAAGTGTGGGAGCCGCAGGAAGCACCGGAAGAGGCTATAGACGAAGTGCAGGAGCCGCAGGAAGCACCGGAAGAGGCTATAGACGAAGTGCAGGAGTCACAGGAAGCACCGGAAGATGCTGCAGATAAAGTCAAGGAACCGGTTGGAGAGCCGGAGGATATAATTATGGCAGAGGAGTCTGAGAAAGACGAGATACTCACACAGCCGACTACCATGATGCCTGAAATAACAGATGATATGTTAAATGTCGATGATGATACATCAGATGATGAGGTTTCACAGGAGAAAGAAAACGTTTCTGAGAAGAGAGATTTTGATCATGTGACATCATTTATCGAGCAGGAAATAGCCAAGATGACAGCAAAGAATCCGGGACTGGAGAAGAAGCTGGATATGGCTAAGACAAGAAAAATGCCGGATATTTCATTGCCGGAGGATTTAGACAGCGAAGAAGATGACTCGAAATTGAAAGAAACAAAACATATAAAAGAGCTTACAAGCGAACAGAAAGCTATATTTTCATATTTCATACCGGTAAAGGGTATGGAGGATCAGATCTGCAAGGCATATAATGCAGTGCTTGATCATTTCAACAGGAAAGAAAACGCATCCACAGGCAACCTCATTATACAGGGAGAGCAGGGTTGCGGAAAGACAATGCTTGCTACAAGCTTTATAAAGGTATTACAAAAAGATGGTGAACAGCTTACAGGAAAGATGGGCAAGATTGATGCTGCCGCACTCAATAAAAAGGATGTGCAGCAGGTAGTCAGAAAGATAACAGGAGGCTGTCTCATCATAGAAAGAGCCGGTGATATCGACCGCAGCATAGCTGCCCAGCTATCATTTTTGATGGAGCATGATATTACAGGAACACTCTATATACTTGAGGATACATCAAAGGGTATAAAGAAGGCTCTCTCAATGGATGAGGGCTTTGCATCCAAGTTCACGGAAAAGATATCGGTTCCTATTTTTACAAATGATGAACTCGTATTGTTTGCCAAATCGTACTCTGCAGAGCTTGGGTACAAGATAGATGAGATGGCTATTCTGGCATTGCATAACAGAATCAGCAATATTGAGAGGATAGACCAGGCTACCACTCTGACAGAGGTCAAGGATATAATTGACGAGGCCATAGACAGGGAGGCTCACAGCGGACTTAAGAAGGCTATAAGTATTCTGACAGCCAGGCGATATACAGATGATGACCGAATTGTACTCAAAGAGGATCATTTCAGGGAAAAATAAATACTTATGGGGGGTATATATATGTGTAATTTTACAGCAATGGATTGTTACCTGTTTGGTCAGGCAACACACTATGATATCTACAAGAAGATGGGTGCTCACTTAGCTGAGCGTAAAGGAAAAAAAGGAGTGTGCTTTGACGTCTGGGCGCCACATGCGAGGGAAGTATACGTGTTTGGTGAGTTTAACGACTGGAATGAGACCAGTCATGAGATGAAGCGTGTAGAGCCGGAAACCATGGGAGTGTATGAGCTTTTTGTACCGGGAGCGCAAAAGGGTCAGATGTATAAGTTTATTATAGTCACTGAACAGGGTGATAAGCTGTACAAGGCGGATCCATACGCAAACTACGCAGAGCTTCGTCCGGGAACAGCGTCAATCATCACAGATATCGAGCACTTCACATGGACTGACAAAGAGTGGATGGATAAGAGAGCAGCAAAGTCAGATGCTGATGTATATTCTTCACCTATGGCTATATATGAGTGTCATCCGGGCTCATGGATGAGACATCCGGGCAGGGATGATGAGGGCTTTTATACATACAGGGAGCTTGCAAAATCACTCATATCCTATGTGAAAACTATGGGATATACACATATTGAGCTTATGGGTATTTCAGAGTATCCGTTTGATGGCTCATGGGGATATCAGGTGACAGGCTACTATGCACCTACATCGAGGTATGGAGAGCCTGAGGATTTTGCATACTTTGTTGATCAGTGCCATAAAAATAATATCGGAGTAATCCTCGACTGGGTACCTGCACATTTCCCAAAGGATGCGCATGGACTTGCCAATTTCGATGGAACAGCCACATATGAGTATGCAGACCCAAGAAAGGGAGAGCATCCCGACTGGGGCACAAAGATATTTGACTACGGTAAGAATGAAGTAAAGAACTTCCTTATCGGAAGTGCACTTATGTGGATAGAAAATTACCACGTAGACGGACTCCGTGTGGATGCAGTTGCGTCAATGCTTTATCTTGACTATGGAAAGAACGACGGACAGTGGGTGCCAAACAAGTTTGGAGGAAATAAGAACCTCGAGGCAGTAGAGTTTTTCAAGCATATCAATACACTCATACTTGGAAGAAATCACGGAACTGTAATGATAGCCGAAGAGTCTACCGCATGGCCAAAGGTAACAGGCAAGGTAGAGGAAGACGGACTGAACTTCAGCTACAAATGGAACATGGGATGGATGCATGACTTCCTTGATTATATGAAGCTGGATCCATATTTCCGTAAAAATAACCACAACAAGATGACATTTGCGATGAGCTATAATGAGAGTGAGAAATATATTCTGGTACTGTCACATGATGAGGTGGTACATCTGAAGTGTTCTATGCTCAACAAAATGCCGGGCTTAGAAGGGGATAAATTCAAGAACCTCATGGCAGGATATGCATTTATGATGGGACACTGTGGAAAGAAGCTTCTTTTCATGGGACAGGAGTTTGCACAGAAGCAGGAGTGGAGTGAGGAAAGAGAACTCGACTGGTATCTGCTTGAGAATCCGGAGCATAAAAAGATCCAGAACTGGGTAAAGGAGCTGCTTCACCTCTATAGGAGAAACCGCTGTCTGTATGAGCTGGATTCAAGCTGGGAAGGCTTTGAATGGATAAATGCAAACGATGCAGACAGAAGCATCTTCAGCTTTATCAGAAAGAGTAAGGATGGCAAGAATAATATGCTCTTTGTCATCAATTTCACACCGGTAGAGAGACCTGATTACAGAGTCGGAGTGCCAAAGCACAAGACATATCAGCTCGTTTTAGATAGTGAGGATCCTAAGTTTACCGGCAAAACGGTACAAGCGCCTGTAAAGAAGGCTGCAAAGGGCAGAGGCAAGGCAGCAAAACAGTCATATAAGAAGCTGGACTATAAGGCAGTCAAATCAGAGTGTGACGGCAGACCATTTTCATTTGCTTATCCACTTGCGCCTTACGGAGTTGCTGTATTTAAATACTAATATACCGGTAAACAGCAGGGTAAAGGACCGCGCCAATTTAAGGCGCGGTCTTTATTTTTGCGTATTATATGTCGATATATAATAAAAAGATAACTATTCAGAACCACCCCCTCACATATGAGAAAAAAATATCCATAAATAAAGGCTGCAGAGATGGTATATATGCAGGGCACGGAGCAGGAAATATGCAGATAGAGAATTTGATTAATAAAAGCACAGATACGAAAAATACGGACACAAAAACCATAAATGACATGACAGCGGGTATGCGTGTGTCAGACTACATAAAGACAGACAGCAGTGACAATATGTCAAAAAAGGCGGCTGTTGTCGGTTCGTCAAACCCTGTTGATATGTCGGATACGATATATGCAAGACCACAGGCTAAAAACGAAGCCGGGAACAACGATGGCACAGATATGGCAGAAAATCTGCTAAATGACATGAATCAGACCTCAGAAAACAGGCGAAATGATATGATTGTCACTGCAAGCACCACAACGAGTGATGATTACAAAGCTGCAAAGGATGACGGATATGATGTCATTGTCACTGAGACCGACAAGATAAAAGCAGTGCTGGCAAAGGCTGGTGTAGATATATCCATATATGGAGATGATCTGAGCATGGAGCAGCTCACAGACATCACGGGAAGCCAGACTGAAGCGGCCATGCTTGTCAATCAGATGAAAGCATATGATATTCCTGCTACAGATGACAATATAAAGGCAGGTACAGATGCCATAGACCGGGCAAAGAGCCTTACAAATATATCCAATGAGACAAAGGCATATCTGGTCAGAAATAACATGAATCCGACGGTTTCCAATGTATACAAGGCTACGTACAGCAGCAGTCAGGTACAAGATTACAGGCAGAAAACCAAAATGACGGAGATATCAGATGAGCTGTTTGAGGAGCTTAAGCCACAGCTTAAACAGATATTAGAGGAAGCTCATATAGACAGTAGTGATGAGAATCTGAATCAGTGCAGATGGCTGATAGATGAAGATATAGCCGTTACACCTGACAATGTGCTGCTTGCGAATCAGGTAGACTCCATCAATGCAGCAGGAGAAAATGTGAGCAGTGATTTTTATGCAAGGGCAGTGACAGAAGCACTGGCAATGGGAAAAAAGGCTACAGATGCCACTATGTCACAAGATGGTCTGACATTTGACATGGCAAAGAAAGCCTGTGATGTATTAGGTGAGGCGACCGCAGATGACATTGTCACATTAGAGTCAGATAACATACCTGTCACGATAGAGAATCTGTCAAAGCTTATAGCTGCAAGAGGCAAGGATAGTGCAGCATCGCAAGCCTCAGCGAATAAAGCTGCGGATAATCAGATTACAGACAGCCGGGAAGCAAGGCTTGTGACAGCTCAAAGAAAGCTTGAGGAAGCGAGACTTTCCATGACAGCAGAAGCCAACCTTTCACTCATAAAAAAAGGAGTTTCAATAGACACAGAGCCTATTGAACGTGTAGTGGAGCTGCTTAAGCAGCAGGAAAATAAATACTACGGAGCGCTGTTTGGTGATAGCAGTGTAGAGGCATCTGATGATAGGGTACGTATGTACAATAATGTCTGTGATATTTTCAATCAGATGAAGCAGCAGCCGGCGTATGTACTGACCCTGGAATCCGCTGATGACACTGTGTATGAGCTGTATACAGCAGGCAAAGCAATGAAGCAGTCATTAGAAGCAGCAGCCTCAGGATATGAGACTCTTATGACATCACCGCGGGCAGATATGGGAGACAGTATATCAAAAGCATTTCAGAATGTGGATGATATACTTAAAGAGCTTCAGATAGATACATCTGAAAGCAATCGCAGGGCTGTGCGGATACTTGCGTACAACAGTACCGACATCACAGAGGACAATATAAAGCAGATAAAGTCTGTAGATGAGCAAGTGCAGAGAGCATTCAGCGATATGACACCGGCGGTGACGATTGAGATGATAAAAAGAGGCATATCACCGCTTGATATGAGCATGAGTGACATAAGTGAAACTGCCAGACGGATAAAATCAGAAAATCCTGACGAAAGGGATGAGAAATTCAGCGAGTTTCTCTGGAAGCTTGAAAAGAAAAATGAAATCTCAGAGGAGGAAAGAGACTCATATATAGGCATATACAGGCTTATTTCACAGGTGGAGCAGTCAGATGGTGCTGTGATAGGCTCACTTGTTAATCAGGGAGCAGATATTACAATGAAAAATCTGCTTACAGCGGTCCGGGTACGAGGAAAGAGTGCCATGGACTATAAGGTGGACGATACCTTTGCCGGAGTGGACAGTGTAAGCAGGGGCATTAAAATTGACTCACAGATAGAAAGCGCATATCATACAAACTGCCTAAGGGATGTGCTTGATACACTTTCACCTGAGAAAATGGAGTTTGTGCAGTATGACAGCTGGCTTGATATGACTCCGGAGCAGTTAAGGCAGGCTGTATATGAGGCAGACGAGGATAACGCACTGTCAGAGCAATATGCCACAGAACAGCTAAGACAGTTCAATCAGGCAGTTTCGGTGCCTGAGAACGTATATGCTTTTCTAGAGAAATATGATGTAAAAACAACCGCGGTAAACCTCATGGCTGCGTCACGGCTAATGAAAAATCCGTCAGAGGCAGTAAGAAATCTCTGGGAGCGTGGAGACAGTGCTACGGCAAGGGCTCTTTTGGATGAGACTCTAAGACGGTTTTCTGAGTCGGTAAAAAATCCAAAGGAGCTTGCGCAGGCGCAGGAAACGCTGGCTGATACAGCAGAGCATGTTATGGATTCGATGATTATAGAGGATAGGCACACCGGTTCAATAGACCTCAGACAGATGAAGCTATTATGCAGTCAGCTAAGGATAGCTTCAAATATGTCGAGACAGGAAAACTATATTGTACCAATAGAGACTGCAGACGGGGTCACAGGTATGAAGCTTAGTATAGTAAGAGGCGAGGATAAAAAGGGCATGGTTGACATATTCCTTGAGGATAAAAAATGCGGCAGAGTAGCTGCATATTTTGAGGCAAAGGAAAACTCAGTATCTGCTATGATAGTCACAGACGATGAGCAGACTAAAAAGCTGTTTGAAGATAATATCACTATGTTTGAGGCAGGAATAAGTGATGGTGAACAGCGTGTGCGCATAGATGTGGCACTGGAGCATGATATATCTGCAAAAGAGTCTAAGATGTCAGATAATGAGACTAAAAAGCAGCTTGATGGCAGCGAAAGTGTCCAGACAACCAGACTATATCACATCGCAGAGCAGTTTATTGTAAATGTCCAGAGGGTGATTGCGCAAGATAGTCTGTAACACCGATATATATTGCATGTGCCAGGTCATCCTGATAGTTTTTGTCAGTAAGAAGAAGTGTCTCAGCGGGATTACTCAAGAATCCACATTCTACGATTACGGTCGGGGATGTGGATTTTTTAAGTATAAAGTATTCTTTATTGGGCTTAATGCTTCGTGGCTTTGCGACACAAAGAGAAGTGTTTAAAGCTCCAAGAACAGAGGATGCGAGCTCTTTTCCTGCATCAGAGGCTTCATAATAGAATACCTGTGGACCGCAGCTTGAACTGTCCTCAAAGCTGTTTTGATGGATACTGATGCTGACTGCCACATTGCTTTTAGACATCAGGGCAGTTCTCTTTGTGAGATCATCTGTCTTTGGATGCTTGGAATTATCCGGGGCGAGGTCGCAGTCGGTGGTTCTGGTCATGACAACAGTAAAGCCTCTGTTTTCAAACAGCTGTTTAAGAGCCATTGCAATACTGAGGTTGACATCCTTTTCCATGACGCCGGAGGTGGAAATCTTACCGGGATCACTTCCACCATGTGCTGATTGTAGTTTACGCAAATTGTGATATGTATTCCCCAGTATATATG
>OJRS01001297.1_pt1 | contig 9488 bp, 7 predicted proteins | sample 1599261 | NCBI WGS metagenome assembly OJRS01 (sample SAMN03922531, study PRJEB24848) | human gut metagenome | isolation source: stool sample | host: Homo sapiens | place: Germany | collected 2010-05 | reverse complement strand
TACAGTCAATAAGGGTTATAGGTTACCTTTATCAACCTAAATACATTATATAAGGAATTTTTATCACTAATTTTATAAGTGAGTATTGACTCATACGTTATTTGTGTTATAATATAGGTATCAAAGAATTTACTGAAAGGTGTTATCACCTTTCCTATTATTTTTTACATTACATATGAATGAATACTCATATGAAGAGCGAGATAACCTGAAAAGAAAGGTGGCAGATATAATGAAGAAAGATTTAGAAGATATCCGTAACGGTGCCGGCGATGTAAGAGCTTTTCGTCACATCGACGGACATATCAATAGCGTAGAGGATTACAGCAAGCATCCGGAAGGCTGCACCTGCGGTCACTGCGGCAAGGACCATGATCACAAAACTATGGGACATGTGCCTAAGCATACTCATGGTGATGCATGCGGTTGCGGACACGATTATGACCATGAACATGAAGAGCATTCGCATGAGCATGGCGATGATTGCTGCTGTGGTAATGAACATGAGCATAATCACGAGCACGAACATGCTCACGCGCACGGCGACGAGTGCGGTTGCGGACACGACCATGAGCACGAACATGAACACGCTCACGCACACGGCGATGAGTGCGGTTGCGGACACGACCATGGTCATGAGCACGAACACGCTCACGCTCACGCACACGGCGACGAATGCGGTTGCGGACACGACCACGAGCACGAACATGCTCACGCACATGGTGACGAATGCGGTTGCGGACACGACCACGGCCACGAACACGAACATGCTCACGAACATGCTCACGCACATGGTGACGAATGCGGCTGCGGACATGACCATGGCCACGAACATGAACATGCTCATGCACACGGACATCACGTTCCCGGTCATCCTGCTGACTGTAATTGCGAAATCTGCCATCCGCATGAGGAATACTGCGATGTATGCGGCGAAAGCCTGGCTAATTGCACCTGCCGTATGCCGGATGCCGATAAAATTAAGCGTGTATATATTCTGCAAAACCTTGGCTGTGCCAACTGCGCTGCCAAAATGGAATATAAAATTAAAGAGCTGCCCGGCGTAACCTATGCCAACGTAAGCTTTGCTACCAAGCAGCTGCGCCTCAGCGCTGCAGACCATGAGGCTTTGCTGCCGGAAATTCAGAAAATCTGCACATCTATTGAGTCCGACGTAGTGGTAGTACCGCGTGACCGTCGTCCTAAGCTGGGCGGCAAGAGCAGAGTCTATTTGGTGCAAAATCTGGACTGCGCTAACTGCGGTGCCAAGATTGAACGCGCGCTGAACGCTATGCCTGAGATTGATGAAGCTACCCTGACCTTTACTACGAAAAAGCTGCGCGTAAGCGCTAAGGATTACAACGGTCTGCTGGAGAAAATGCAGGCTGTAACCGATAAGGTAGAAGAGGGTGTTGTACTGCTGGAGGCTGAAAGCAAGCCTTCTCTGGCTCCCGAGCTGGAGGAACGCAAAAAATCCGGCGGTATTTTCTCCGAGCTGAGCGAAAAACAGACGATTATCGAAATCGTGCTGGGCGGCGCTGTGTTTATCATCACCGAATGGCTGGGACTGGTGCCGGAAGCATATCATATGTACTTCCTGATTTTTGCTTACATTCTGCTGGGCGGACGCATTGTGCTGACTGCCTTGAAGAATATTGCCAAGGGTAATGTATTTGACGAAAACTTCCTCATGACCGTTGCAACATTGGGTGCGTTTGCAATTCAGGCTTGGGAAGAGGCTGTTGGCGTTATGTTCTTCTATCGCGTGGGCGAATACTTTGAGCAGCGTGCGGTAGAAAAGAGCCGTGGCCAGATTATGGATGCTGTTGACCTGCGTCCGGAGGTTGTCAACCTGTTGGTGGGCGAAGATGTGAAGGTTATTCCTGCCGCTGATGCCCATGTAGGCGACATTCTGCTGGTACGCGTAGGCGACCGTATCCCTCTGGATGGTGTTGTTATCGACGGTGAAAGCCTGGTAGATACCTCCCCGGTAACCGGCGAGCCTGTGCCTGTAAAACGCAAATATGGCGATGAGGTTGTTTCCGGCTGCGTGAATACCTCCGGTATGCTGAAAATCCGTGTAGAAAAGGTTCTGGAAGAGTCCATGGTAACCCGCATTCTGGACAGCGTGGAGAACGCTGCTGCCAGCAAGCCGACTATTGACCGCTTCATTACCCGCTTTGCACGTGTCTATACTCCGTTTGTTGTTGCTGCCGCAGTACTGACTGCTGTGGTTCCGTCCCTGATTACCGGCGACTGGAATAAATGGATTTATACTGCGCTGACCTTCCTCGTTATCAGCTGCCCCTGCGCACTGGTGCTGAGCGTGCCGCTGGCCTTCTTCTCCGGCATCGGCGCCGGCTCCAAGTACGGCATTCTCTTTAAAGGCGGCGTTGCTATGGAGGCTTTGAAAAACATTGCTGCCGTAGTTATGGATAAAACCGGTACCGTTACCAAGGGTAACTTTGTACTGCAGAAGGTTAATGCTGCCGAAGGCATGAATGCCGACGAGCTGCTGCGCCTGTGTGCAAGTGCAGAGCTTGTTTCTACACACCCGATTGCCGTAAGCATCGTAGAGGCTGCTAAGGCTGAAAAGCTGGAGCTTGTGCGCCCCGATAAATTTGAAGAAATTGCCGGCGAAGGCCTGGTTGCGTACTTTGGTGCACGTAAGGTTCTGTGCGGCAATACCAAGCTGCTGCAACGCTTTAACGTTGAATACGGCGGCTATACTCCTACCGAAAGCGGCAGTGAGGTGCTTGTTGCCGACAATGGCTTATATATGGGCCAGCTGCTGATTAACGATACCCTGAAGGAAGATGCCAAGGAAGCAATTGCTTCCCTGAAGGCACAAGGCCTGGTAACCGCTATGCTCACCGGCGATGCGCAGAAGGAAGCGCAGGCTGTGGCTAAGGAAGCAGGCATTGACGAGGTACGTGCTCAGCTGCTGCCGCAGGATAAGCTCAGCGAGCTGAACATGCTGCGCAACAAGTACGGCCCGGTTATGTTCGTTGGTGATGGCATTAACGATGCGCCTGTTCTGGCGGGTGCGGATGCTGGCGCTGCTATGGGCAGCGGTGCAGATGCAGCGATTGAAGCTGCCGACGTTGTCTTCATGAATTCCGAAGTGAAGGCTATTCCGCAGGCGATTGCTATTGCGCGTGCAACCGGTGCGATTGCTTGGCAGAATGTGATTTTCGCTCTGACTGTTAAGGTTATCATTATGATTGCAGGCCTTATGGGCTATGCTTCCATGTGGGCGGCAGTCTTTGCGGATACCGGTGTATCTTTGCTGTGTGTACTGAATTCTATCCGTATTCTCTACAAAAAGATATAATAAAAAGCTATAGCTAATATGCTGATTTAGTTTACATCGGCTGACTATAAAGTCAGCCGATAATTTTTTTGTAAACATGACAGCACAAGCTAACTAATTTTGTAAATTAGCATAGGATTTCACAAAAAATGCTTGACAAAAATTTATAGCTGACGTAAACTTTCAATAGTAGTTAGGAATGCCTAACTACTAAAAAAATCGTGTCAAGTTAGTATCTGCTAACAAATTCTTTGGAGGGAATTATGATGCCTTTATTAATGGCCCGCCGCGGCGAGACTAACAAAATCAGCGCTGTTCACGGCAAGGATGAAATCAAACGCTTTCTGGCTAACCTGGGCTTTGTAGAAGGCTCAGCTGTAACTGTTATTTCTGAAATTGACGGTAATCTTATCGTCAATGTGAAGGATGCCCGCATTGCTTTGAGCAAGCAGATGGCAGCCAAAATATTTATCTGATGCAAGTGGAGGATGTTATGAAAACATTAAAAGAAGTTCCTGTTGGTGAAACAGTTACCGTTGCTAAGCTCGTTGGCGAGGGTGCGGTAAAAAGACGTATTATGGATATGGGCGTGACTAAGGGTGTGAGCGTATTCGTACGTAAGGTTGCACCGCTGGGTGATCCGGTGGAGGTAACTGTACGTGGTTATGAGCTGACTTTGCGTAACGGCGAGGCTGAACACATCGTTGTAGAATAATTGGAGGGAAAAGATGAAACAGATCAAGATTGCCCTGATTGGTAACCCTAACTGCGGCAAAACAACAATGTTTAATGATTTGACCGGTTCTAACCAATATGTTGGTAACTGGCCCGGCGTAACTGTAGAGAAAAAAGAAGGCGGCCTTAAAGGTCATGATGATGTAATTATTACCGACCTGCCCGGTATTTATTCCTTGTCTCCGTACACTTTGGAGGAGGTTGTTTCCCGTAACTATCTGCTGCAAAATGATGTTGACGGTGTACTGAATCTGGTTGATGGCTCTAACATTGAACGTAACCTGTACCTGACTACTCAGGTTATGGAGATGGGTTATCCCGTAACTATTGCTTTGAACATGATTGATATCGTCCGCAAGAACGGCGATAAGATTGATACCGCTAAGCTGGCTGCCGAGCTGGGCTGCGAGATTGTGGAAACCTCCGCACTGCAGGGTGAAGGTACCGGTGAGGCTGCCGAAAAAGCAATTAAAGCTGTCGGCGGCGCTGCACCGAAATATATGCGCTTCTGCAGCGAGGTTGAGGATGCGCTGACTGCGATTGCCCGCGAAGCCGGCAACAAGGTTCACGGTATGAGCGAACGCTGGCTGTTGGTAAAGCTGTTTGAGCGTGATAAGAAAATTGCTGATGCTTTGGGCCTGAGCGAGGGCGAGCAGGCTAAGATTGAAGAAATCGTGGCAGCCTGCGAAGAAGCACTGGATGATGATGCCGAAAGCATTATTACCAACGAGCGTTATAACTATATTGGCGAGCTGATGAGCAACGCAGTTGTCAAAGGCCATACCGGTCTGACTATTTCCGATAAAATCGACAGCATTGTAACGAACCGTTTCCTGGCTCTGCCGATTTTCGCAATTATCATGTTCCTGGTTTACTACATTGCTGTAGAAACCGTAGGTACTGTTGTAACCGATTTCACCAATGATATACTGTTCGGCGAATGGATTCAGCCTTGGGTGCAGGAGCACATGGAGGCTGTCGAATGTGAGGATTGGCTGGTATCTCTTGTTGTTGACGGTATTATTGGCGGCATTGGTGCACCGATTGGCTTTGCTCCGCAAATGGCGATTGTCTTCCTGCTGCTGAGCTTTTTGGAGGACTGCGGTTATATGGCGCGTGTAGCCTTCATTATGGACCGTTTCTTCCGTCAGTTCGGTATGAGCGGCAAGAGCTTCATCCCTCTGCTGATTTCTGCAGGCTGCGGCGTACCGGGTATTATGGCTTCCCGTACTATTGAAAACGAAACCGACCGTCGTCTGACTATCATGACTACCACCTTTATCCCCTGTGGTGCTAAGCTGCCTGTTATTGCTTTGCTTTCCGGCGCTATTATGGGTGGTGACTGGTACATGGCTCCGATTATGTACTTCGTTGGCTTCTTCGCTGTAATTACTGCTTGCATCATTCTGAAAAAGACTGAGCTGTTTGCCGGCGATCCTGCTCCGTTTGTTATGGAGCTGCCGCCGTACCATCTGCCTGCTGCTAAGAATGTATTGCTGCATACCTGGGAGCGTGTTGCAGGCTTCCTGAAAAAAGCCGGTACTATTATCTTCCTGTGCTGCGTTGTTATGTGGTTCCTGGCAAGCTTTGGTATTGATGAAGGCTCTGTTGCTATGGTTGATACTGAAAAGAGCTTTGTTGCTTACATTGGTAATGGTCTTGCTCCTATCTTCGCTCCTCTGGGCTTTGACAGCTGGCAGGCTGTGGCTGCTGCTTTCTCCGGCTTTGTGGCTAAGGAGTCTATCGTCAGCACGATGGCTATTCTTTCCGGCCTGGCTGATGCAGCTGAGGATGAGCCTGATTTGTGGACTGCTGTTATGGCGTTCTTCCCGAGTGCGGTTGCAGCGTTCTCCTTCCTGGTGTTCAACCTGCTGGATTCTCCCTGCCTGGCAGCGATTTCCACTATGAGCCAGGAGATGAACAGCAAGAAGTGGACCTGGGCAACTATCCTCTTCCAAAACCTGTATGCTTATAGCATGTGCCTAATGGTTTACCAGTTCGGCAGAGTATTTGTCGGCGGTGAAGCGTTCAGCTTCGGTACTGCTGTAGCTGTTGTTTTCCTGATTGCGTTCCTGTATCTGCTCTTCCGTCCGGCTAAGAAATATAATAAAGAGACTGTTATGAGCGTTGATGCAAAATAAAAGAGGTGTTTCGTATGGCAACCTGGATTATTGGTCTGATTATTGTTGGTTGTGTGTATTTGGCATCCAAGCAGGTCATCAAGGCACATAAAACCGGTGGCTGCATTGGTTGTGATGCCGGAGGCGGTAAGGGTTGCTGCCCGCATTGCAAGCATACGACAACTGTAAATCTGCGGAAGAAATAATTTTAGTATGATGAGTATTGAAGGGCCGCGCGTTCGCGCGGCTCTTTTTGTGCTTGTGTGAGCTTTAGCTCAACCTGCTAGCCTCTCCTAGGGGAGAGGTGGCATCGCGAAGCGATGACGGAGAGGGGTTGTGTGCGTCGCAATTGATATATCGCAAATCTTCCGTCTGCTCGCAAAGCTCGCAGCCACCTTCTCTTTCAGGGAAGATATGATGATATATTGAAACTCTAACTTTCTATATGCTCCCTGCAAGGGAGCTGGCATCGCCGTAGGCGATGACTGAGGGTTGTTTCATTTTGCAGTTAACATGTCTTTTGCTTTAAGCTGTCCTTCTTGCCTCTCCTAGGGGAGAGGTGGCATCGCGAAGCGATGACGGAGAGGGGTTGTGTGTGCATCGCAATTAATATATCGCGTTGCAACGAAAAATTTTTCCGCGAATCGCTTGGCAAGTTGTGTATTTCATGCTAAATATAAAGAAGCGATTAGCGGACGGTAATTTCGTGTGGAACCAGGACGAAGTGCCGCAAAACTCGCGCTATGCTAAAAGTTTTTGCTATAGTAGTAAGCTTATCGCTCAAACAGTTGCGACACTTCTATGGTTCCAGATACTCATTCCCTAAAATTTTTATGTTTTCACTGCGATATATTAATTGCTCAAATTAGTGCAGTGTGCTAGCCTTCTATATGCTCCCTGCAAGGGAGCTGGCATCGCCACAGGCGATTGCCCCATAGGGGAAGGTGCTGAGCGAAGCGAGGCGGAAGGGAAAATTCCTACACTATATAGTATTATAATATTAACAAAACACTATATGTTGACAATTGCAGAAATTTGTGTATAATAGAGTCATAACCTAATGCAGTCTGCTTCCTGACGGATGAGTGGAATTGACCACGTGGAGGCAGATGAATGTATGCGCCGACCGTCTGGGCAAAATCGCCCAGACGTTTTTCTTTATAAGGAGCAAAAGGAAAACCCGGGTGACTAGGTAATACTTATAAAGAGAGGTATTCATGATGCAACAGACAAAAAACAGATGGCTGATCGTGCTGGCAGCCATCGGCATTCACATCAGCATTGGCAGCGTATACGCATGGAGCGTACTGACTAAGCCTATTATGCAGGCTATGGGTTTTTCGCTGAAGGAGGTTACCTGGACCTTTTCGCTGGCGATTTTGTTCCTGGGTACTTCCGCAGGCTTTTTGGGAACGTATGTTGAAAAATACGGACCTCGCCGCAGCGGTCTGATATCCATGTGCTTTTTCGTAAGCGGTCTGCTGGGTACAGCCTATGCACTGACACAGCATAGCCTGCTGCTGTTATATCTTTTTTACGGCGTTATCGGCGGTATCGGTCTGGGAACAGGCTATATTACGCCGGTGTCTACACTGGTAAAGTGGTTCCCTAATAATCGTGGTCTCGCAACTGGCCTGGCGATTATGGGCTTTGGCTTTGCCAGCCTCGTTGCAGGTCCGTTGATGCAGATTTTGATTGCTAAATACGGCCTGGTAGAAAACTTTGTGATTCTGGCCTGCATTTATGCAGTAGTGATGACTGCTTCCGCACTTTATCTTGAACCGCCGAAGCAGGAAACTGCAGCAGGCAAGGGCCAGTTCAAAGCGCAGATGCCTGAGCATGTGCAGTACACCGTGAAGGAGGCTATGCACACCTGGCAGTTCTATGCTTTGTGGTGGATTTTCTTTACGAATATCACCTGCGGTATCGGTCTTTTAGCTGTAGCTTCGCCTATGGCACAGGAGGTTATCGGTATGTCTCCGATTGCGGCGGCTTCTATGGTTGGCATCATCGGCCTGCTGAACGGCGGCGGCCGTATTGTGTGGTCCACTATTTCCGACTATATTGGTCGCGCAAATACCTATCTGGCATTTTTCGTGATTGAGATTGTGGCATTCTACCTTTTGGGTGGCGTAAATGAGAGCTTCATGTTCCAACTGCTGGTGTTCATTATCATCACCTGCTACGGTGGCGGCTTCTCCTGCACGCCGGCGTACCTTAGTGATTTGTTCGGCACGAAGCAGCTGAGTGCTATTCACGGACGTATTCTGACGGCGTGGGGCTTGGCAGGCATTGCCGGTCCGCTGCTTTTATCCGTAATTTACGAGCGCACACACAGCTACAGCTTTACCCTGTACTTCTTCAGCGCCTGCTTTGTAGTAAGCCTGCTGCTGGCAGCAGTGCTCAAGCTGAAGGGCAAAACTGCCTGAAGAAGCAAATTACATTGCCAAATTACTTTTTTAGTTAAAAAAACGAAAAATTTTAAGCGTCCTACCCTAAAACGGCTTTTGGGGTGGGGCGCTTTTTCGCTACCGGGCATATAATAAGCGTAGAGAAAAGCAAAAAGCTTAAGCAGATGTAAAAAAGGGGGCGTAGATTATGAAAAAGCATTTTAAGTATTTGGCAACGGCAGGCTTGATTGCAGCGCTGCTGTTGGCGGCGGGCTGCGGGGATGATGCCAAGGACAAGAAGCCTGCGCCTGAGCCGGAGAAGAAGGTGGAGAATGTTGTAGTAAAACCTCAGGACGGAAAATATTACAGATATCCAGATTACATTAAGGATGTGACCAAAACACCGAAGATGACACCAGAAATAGTTAAGTACATTGATGATTTTGCTTCGACACTTAAATTCCATCCGGATTCCAAGGGAAAATTCACCAATAACTCCCTGATAAAGAATCCGGAAGAAAAAATTCACTATATCAATATGTCTGCTCTTGGTCCAAATCATAACAATAAGATCAAGTTTAAAAATTCCAAAGGTAATGAAGTTTATCAGCAGGAGGTTTACAGCATCAATATGACGATAGATGCCGCTACCGATAAATTAAAGTCTGTAAGATGCTCTATTTTCGAGCAGAATCCGGATATTCCTGACGGCAAAACTACATATGTTGTGAAAAAAAGATTTGATTGACCTGCTTTAGCATAAATTAATAAAAATTTTGAGCGTCCTACCCTAAAACGGCTTTTGGGGTGGGGCGCTTTTTAGTTCCCTAGCATATAATGAGCGTAGAGAAAAGCAAAAGCTTAAGCAGATGAAAAAAGGAGCATTCCAGTAATCAATAAATATGAGCTTTGCAAAAAAAGAGAAACCCC
>OJRS01001281.1_pt1 | contig 9594 bp, 18 predicted proteins | sample 1599261 | NCBI WGS metagenome assembly OJRS01 (sample SAMN03922531, study PRJEB24848) | human gut metagenome | isolation source: stool sample | host: Homo sapiens | place: Germany | collected 2010-05 | reverse complement strand
CTTCGCGACGCAGCCGTAATGGGAATCATGAAATGGAAGTTGTACGAGGAGTTGAAATCGAGATATCCAAACGTTTCAATGACGTTCGGTTACATCACGAAATACAATCGGATTAAATATGGAATTGAAAAATATCATATTTCTGACGCCTTTGTCATTTCTAAGAATTTCAACGCTTTAAGGTTGGAATATCATTACAAAGTAAGGTTGGTTAGAAGGCATAACCGTCAAATCCATAAACAAAAGGTTTTAAAAGGAGGGGCTAAAAAGCCGAATCAATCTCCTTTTGAAGTTTTTGGTTTTCGTTTGTTTGACAGGGTTATGTTTGAAGGCAATTATTACTTCATATTTGGAAGACGTAAATCGGGTAGTTTCAATATTCGTGATATCAACGGCGGTAATCAGCGGAATGTTACGTACAAAAAGTTGAAATTATCAATAGGTAAACGTTTTATGATACAAAAAGAAATGAATTGATTAATTTAAATGAAGATATGAATATGTTCGGATTGAAGATAGTAAAGAGTAGTTATATAGATACTCTAAAACAGGATCTTGATGAAGCTATTAGCTATTCAAGTAGATTAAAAAGGGATTATGAGGATGCTAGTAAGAAGATAACGGAATTGGAAGAGAAAATAAAGTATCTTGATACGCTTGTCGATTCTCTTGATATGGATATAGATTCCAAGGATTCTCATATAGTTAAGATGGGGAATGAGCTTAGTAAATCAAGAGAGCTATATAATGAGTCGGTAAAAGAGAAAGAAACTCTTAAACGGGCTTATATGGATATCGAGAAGAAACATAAACTATCATCTAAATTACTCGATGAGGCTAGAAGAAGATATAAGGAACTTGAGGACCAGAATAAAATTATGTCAGATCGTATCAAGTATCTGGAGGCAGAGATTTTAGACATCGATGTTCCTGATGAGGTTGTTGTTGATGAGGATAAGATGGATCCTAACTCAGGTCATATTGATATACCTGAAAATAACGCTCCTGAGGTCGCTGATGCCGGTATTGACGTAAATGTCGAGAATAAGGCGGAGGATAAGAAGAAATCTAAGAAACGTAAAAAATCTAAGAAAAGTGAATAAGATCTTGTTTTTCTTGTTAACGTTATTTACCTTAGCGGTTGTCGGATGCAGTACATCTAGAACCTATTATACGGAGTACGATACTACTGATATATCTTATGTGGTGGATTCCATAGTATCTTCCGGGACCGTGATGGGTCAATGGAAGGAGTGGAGGTTTACGCTGGACGACGGCCGGGTCGATAACTTTGGCTTTACCGCCCTGTACGACGCCAAGGGGAAGGCTAGGGGGTCTATACAGGTAAGGCAAAGATCCGATACGTTTAATATCAAGATAATTGATTACCATAAAAAAGATAAGCAATGAAATACGGGCTAGGTTACATACCATCACCAGCGGATGACAGGGACGCTATTATGAATATGCAGCATGAGGCTGTCCCTGATGAGTATAAGGTCAATAACGTTGATAGCGTAGTGGATCAAGGATCTTCTCCTATTTGCGCTGCGGTAAGCTTAGCTGAGATACTTAACTGGAGAAAGAGTATAAGGGCTATTAAAAGACCGGCTAAGATCTCTCCCTACGATATATATGATCTGAGAGAGGATAAGGATCAAGACGGGATGGTTCTTCGTGACGCTATCAAGTCTATCAAGAACGTAGGCGTAGATGGGGAGAAAATAAACAGTTACGCTAGGATCATAGATCCGGTATCGGCTAAGGTAGCTTTGATGCTGAATGGGCCTTTGGTTATAGGTCTGTATTGCTATAATTATGGTAATCGATTCTGGCAAGGCCAAGGGCAGAACTTGGGAGGTCATGCCGTTATCCTCACCGGCTGGGACAAGGCCGGCTTCGTCCTACAGAACAGTTGGGGGACGGGATGGGGTAGGTCTGGTATAGAGACGTTCCCGTTTGAGGATTGGTGTTATACGCTAGAATGTTGGACCGTAGTTTCATGATATTACTATATAAACTTCGAGAAATTCCTTTCCACATCCTCTTGTGAAAGACGATGTGGTGTATTTAGGACCCGTAGCTCAATTGGTAAGAGCAACTGGCTCATAACCAGAAGGTTGTCGGTTCAAGCCCGGCCGGGTCCACGCTATTTTTTTTGGGGAAAAACTAGCATAGAGTTTTGTCATTAGATTTAGAGTTTAGATTTTGTTTGATGTCCTTGTCCGGGAGGATCGGGACATATGGATCCGAGGATCATTGGATGATTACCATAATATTGGAGATGCTGGTTCGATTCCAGCCGGATTCGCTAAAATATTGTTTGGTAATTATATACAATTTATAGATCTTTGAATAAAGGGGAGTTAATTTAACGGATAGAATTTACGATTCCTAATCGTAGCGTGGATAAGGGTTCGATTCCCCCACTCCCCACATGGTGTTTTCTTAAACATATTCCCGTAGGTCGGTAATTAACGATAACCGGTAGACAGCCTACGGGAATCAACAAAATCTTACGTGCTTAAGATCGCTTTCAGTTCTATTTTTCGTGTGTAATCTATAGGAGGGTAGCACGACCCTCCTTTTTATAATAACTATTTGGGATGGACATTAATCAAATAAAAAAGTACCTGCCATTAGGATGGGATGTGGTTGATCTAATAGATCACGGCATAATTGATCTTGATATCATGAATGGTAAGATGATTGGTGAGTATGTGGCTGTGTTGATGATAAAGTCTTATGATAAGATTACTGAATCACATAACTTAACCACTTTCTCGTTCCATGATAAGGATATGGGAGGATTACGGAGATTGGTATCGAACGCTATAATGGCGGTTGGGTTAAGGAATAATCCTATGACAGGAGATGGGAACACGGCAATCAAATAAAGGCACGGAATACACTGAAAGAGGGATATTGGATATCCTTAACAGACAGTTCTTGGTATCTCCTAGATGGATTATAAACAACTTGTATGTCTATAACTGGGAGTCTGATTATCTGGCTATAACTAGATCCATGTACGCCTATGAGGTTGAGGTTAAGATCTCATTAGCTGACTATAACAAGGATTTCGAGAAAGAGGGTAAGCACCAAGTAATGCAAGGATGGTTCGAGGGCCGGAAGCAAGCCCTATACGAGACCGGGGACTGGGTCAGGTACGGTCGCCCAAATTACTTCTACTACTGCGTGCCAGATGGGTTGGTTGATCCTAAGGACATACCTCCGTACGCCGGGCTTGCTTATGTTTGTGGCAGGAATTTGAGAAAGGTCAAGGATGCCCCTATCCTGCACCGTGATAAATTTGACCCAGAAGCTTATAAGATGGCAGATAAATTCTACTATAATTGGTGGAACGAGAGACGTAAGGCCAGACAGATAGAAGGGAAGGATATGAAAGATGAGTTCAGGAAGAGCATGAAAAAGGTGAAGGAGAAGATAACCGTCGATGCCAAGATCAGGGCGATGGAGGCGTTCTGGAGCGTCTGCGATTATGCCTACTGGCCGTATGGGGGAAGAGGGGTGCCCGGAATGAGACCCAACTGTTCCGCTTGTGGCGAGGAATGTAAATTACAATGTCCGAAAGGAAAGGAATTTAAAAACAAGATAAGATGAGCAAGATCAAAAATGTATTGGCAAAAGCCATTTCGTTGGCCTCAGAACAGCCTATGAGCTATAACGAGGCAATTGAGTTACTTAATGATATAGATACATGTAAGGTCAAAATATGGCTGGAAGAAGGAGCGATATTGCCTAAGTACGCACATAAGGAGGACGCTTGCATGGATCTGTTCGTTAAAAACATAGAACTTGACGGGGGTAGGATTATATACCATACTGGTGTGCATGTAGCTTTACCTGAGGATTATGAGATGGAAATCCGTCCACGTAGTAGTATCACAAAAACCAAGGCAATTATCCAAAACTCTCCGGGTACTGTGGATGAGGGATACAGAGGGGAGATTATGGTAGTATGTAGACGTATAGATCGTTATGGAGATCCTTCTTATTCTAAAGGAGATAGAGTAGCTCAATTGCTTATCCGTAGACGGGAACGGATCGTATGGGATGAGGTGGAATCATTAGAAGATCTTGGAACGGCTGATAGAGGAAGTAATGGATTTGGTAGTACGGGTAAATAATTGATGATATGGAAGATAGGAATACGTCAACTACGACTAATGAAAGTTTGAGAGAAGCAGGTAAACAATCAAATCCTGTTATGTATGGATGGAAATGTCCGGTATGTGGAAGGGTATATTCACCTTTCACGTCTATGTGCGCTTATTGCGGCAATAATAACATGAATCATATTACATGCAAGGTTACTGGATAATCGATATGAGCGGAAGAGTTAAGATAAAGTCCAAAGATAAGGATAAGAAACCTAAGATCGATGTATTTAAGGTAATAGAGAGCCGGTTTAAGAACATGAACGAGCTTCGGGATCTGATCGATACGGATCCAAGGAAAGGGCTGGTCAGGATCCGGGACGGGGCCGGCTTTAGGGAGGTGGAGCGGGGCGGGTGCCTGCACCGGAACTACCTTAACCTGTTGGAGGAAGAGCTGGGCGCTAAATTATCCATAGATCTTATAGAAAGGTATATCAAAAGATAATAATATATTAAATCGTAAAATTATGAATAGATATGTAAAGAAACCAATTGCGATAGAAGCCGTAAAATGGAAAGGCTTTAATAATGATGAGATCAAGGATTTCGCTGGTGATAGCGTTAAAATAGAAGTTATTAGGGAAGGTGACGCTGATAATGGGATACCTCCTTCTGTTGATTGTAGTATAGAAACCCTTGAAGGTGTTATGAAAGCCAATGTAGGTGATTACATCATCAAGGGAGTAAACGGGGAGTTTTATCCTTGCAAGCAGGACATTTTTGAGAAAACATATTTACATGAAGATGATATGGGTAACGTATCCGACGGATATCATACATTTAACGAACTATATAAATATCGAATGCTTTACAATGCCGCTTTCTTCAACGAGCTGGCTAAAGGGGATGTAAAGGTCTGTAAGTCACATAAGCATTATGATGGGGAGGAATGCTTCGGTGGAGGATGGTTTATTGTAATGGCCGAACTACCTACAGGTCAGATCTCCAATCATTATGAGAACCGGTATTGGGGGTTATTCAATATCCCTGAACTTGATACGGCATGGGAATGGGATGGACATACGCCTAATGAGGCCGCTGATAGAATAGAATCGTATTTGAAGTCAAATTGATATTAATATCTGCCCTAGGAATTACTTAGGGCAGGTTCGTTTTATATACCGAAGTGCCTACCACGATCTGGCTGTCTATATCCTCAATCAACTCAATGATCTCATCCCTTATATCGTAAGAAAGCAAGATCGGGATTATGGTTAGCATAAAAGATAGTATTATTCCTGATCCTATTATGATAGTAATATCATCACACTCTATATCTAACATCGGCATGACAAACATCAACCCTGACGTGAATATCATTACAAACAACGTGGATATCTCATTTATCATATCCCTCTCCATTACGTCTTTAATCATATCTCCTCGACTTTAGTATGGTTTATTATCCTACTGATATGACGGATACTTAATCCAGTACTGTCCTTTATCCTGCCATACACGTAGTTCCTAGATACGACAGTGGCCAAATCACCTAGCTCATTAAGTATCTCGTCATACATCTTATGTGTCTCGTTGTTGCGGATAACCGTACTATCCCTTACATTTATCTTCTCGATATCTTCATCGCAGAAGAAGATCTTGATTTTATGTAGTATGTCTCTAAACATGATTGTAGTTTTGTTCCAAAGATATGAATTTTTGATATCCGGTCAAAGATAAGACAGGGAGAAGCCAAAAAGAACGGGAGGCGGTGGTAGGACGGGGGAGGCCCGGAAGGACGAGGTCTCCCTCCTTCCCTTGGGATTACACTATCCTTACCGTTACTCGATAGTTACCACGAGAACTTTTCCCATAGGCATAAGATTCACATCCCGAACAAAGATCAGTTACTATACAATTATCGTTTAATATATAATCACCATCGTTAAAACCAAGTTGATATGGCTTCCTATCAATATATATATCTACAACGCCAAGACACATATTCTTGTTTATATTAACACGGTAGTGGATCTTACCGGTAGAAGAAGTCCTGCGCCTAAACATACCCCCTCCTTATCTGAGGGTTAAAATACCCCCCCCATCATGTATTTAACTTCTTTATTCATAATATATTATGTTTTAATTATATCGCAAATATAACAAATTAAATGAGATGGAAGGTGATATGGTTGTGAGGAAGTATGAGGGATATTCGGGGAGGATGATATGCGGGACGTTATTGGAAGGATGAGGTGGGGGATATGCGGGACGGACCACCTCCCCGAAATCGGCCCGGCCGGGCTGCCGTTTTTGGACCAGCCCCCCCCAATCCACAAAGGACGGGAAACAAGAACGGCAAACGATCTGCTAGCCGAAAAAGGAATGCTTATTTTGTATTTAACTTGTTGATTATCAATCATATAAATCAATATTTTAATATACGTTTACATTTGATTAGATTTATTACATATAATCGTCGAATTTTTATTGCAAAATATTTGTTTGAAAATAAAACATGTAGTATATTTGCTCCTGTAAGATAATAGCATTAACAAACAGGCGCACCAGATGCCAATACAAGTCCCGAGGGTACGGGCAAATCTAATGACAAACAAAGAATTAAACAAAGTCCAGAGTGAAGTTAAAAAATCAAACGAAAAGACATTAACGGGTGCAGTAAAAACTTGGTGCAACCTGTTTAAATCTGGTAAAGAAATAAACGACATACTAAAAGAAAATGATATTAAAGTATCAAAGGAGGTCGTTCCCGCTTTGGTTGCTTTAGCTAAAGACAAAGAAGTAGTAATACAGCTTTGTAAAGAAATATTACCACGTGTAAATAACACGTTTTGCGCATACAAAGAAGTAGAACGTGAATACTATGATAAAAATGATCAGGATAAAAACAAAAAGCTTAAAATGAACGAAATAGAGGATATAGCAATACTAGGTTCTTCTCATAAACGTTTTGGATACAATGAGCCTATAGAGTTTGATTTTGGTATATATTACGAAACGTTTAACGGAGCAGACAAACGTATCATAAAGTGCGCTGTACCTATCAAACGATATACGTTTAATCTTATTGCAAAATGTGTCACTTACTATTTGACGCACCCTAAGAATGATAGATAAAACGATTTGCCCCCTATTTAATCACATAGGGGGCGTTATGGTAGCACACCTATGCGTTCCCGTCGCGCTACTGATTTAGACTAAATAGGTACGATATTTGATATTTTGATATAAACATATTGCTGGTTGTTAGGGTGTCGAGAACTTGCAGTAGATAGGCCGCCGCTTAGTAATGTGGTTTAGGTACTATCCTAGTCCAGGGTAGTACTATTATCTTTAGGTTTATATCAATCCGGTAAGTACGCTAGGTTAACCTAGTAGGCCGTGTAAAAGCACGGGGTATATTGGTGTATATACGCATGTATAGGGCGTATGTTAGTGCGTTGTGAGAGCAGCACGTATTGAGTGTATTACGGCGTTATTTCCGTGCCAATATATCAATACGACGTATGTTAGGGTGGCTTAAATACCTAACATGTGTACGGATAGCAAATAACAACCCTTGCAAGTGTATTTTGTGCGGTTAAATTGACGGACAAAGTACGCCTTGCCGGTACGTATCACGGGTGACGTATGTGCGTATTTGGTCTCGTTCGTTCGGGGCAAAGGGACAAAAACCAAAGGGAATCTGGCGGGTGTGGTGCGTCCGGCTAGCTGTATTGATAACGGCGGCCTTGTGCCTTGTTAGTCGCCTGTTTCTTATTGGCTTTATTAAATGCGATTGATTATGTACAAGAATAAATTTAGTAACTTGAATAGGAAACTATCTATTCAAAAAGAAAAGGCTTTAGAATCTGCTAGAAAGTCTCAAATGGAGTTTTATATTGAGCTTACCAAAGAACTATACAATTCTAATAAATTAGATTGTAGCAGGGAGTCGGATAAGTGCAGGCGTAAGCGTGTTAGTTACATGGCAAACAAATTGAGACAGTAGTCGTTTGTTTTTATTTGATTTTAAAGTTTTGCCCTTCCGTATTGTAGTGATATAAGACGGAAGGGCTTTTTTGTGCCTATATTTTACAGAATGATAGCATATTCATATGTTTTGCTTACACATAAAAGTGTTAAGGCGGTAAATTTTAAGCCCTGATCTAAAATGTGTAAGTAAAATGCTTTATTATGTATCATTCTGTATATATTTATACCCATGCAGGCGGGTATATTGTGCCCTTATGTATGGTTTCGTGCGTGAATCGATCCTAAAAGGTATATAATAGGCGGTACTTATTGTATATTTTTTATCTATATCTGGGCTTATCTTTCCTTAGAGGTAGCTCTAAGGCTTGATATATATTATATTGTTGATACTCAATTAATTATATTATTTGGGTATTGTTTCTAAGTTACGGATACTTATTGTATATTTTTATTGGTATATTTATATATTTCGTACTTACCTTGTTTTGTGGTTACATGGCGTTTGAGTTGGGGCGGTATGTTATAGCTACGGGCGACGCCCTGCCTATAATCATAGTTTCTTTATTGGTTTTATTATCAATACATTGTATTAGGCAAGTATATAAGGCAATCAAGAACAAGGACCTCGATATCCTAGACTAAATCAGCGTTCCACGTGGAACAAAGTAGCGGAAGGTCTTAGGATTTCGTGGGGATTTCGAGGGAGGGGGGGGTTTGCGTGATGGGACACCTCCAAACAAGAAAAAAAAAACACCAACAAACAAGGAAAAAAACACCAACAAACAAGGGAAAAACACCAACAAACAAGAAAAAAACACCAACAAACAAGAAAAACACCTTTCGAGCAAGGAAAACGCCTTTCAATAAACAAGAAAAATACTTTTCAGGCAAGGAAACGCCTTTCAAGCAAGGGGTATCTTCCAATCAAATGTAAAAGTTTACAAGTGGCAGGAGTTCCCCGTCAAGGCAAGGCAGTTGTGAGTGATGGTGGGTATGGTGTTATTGGTGGTGGATATTGTTTATTAGTATGGGGTGATGCGGAGGAAACCAAGGGAAAACGGGGGCGGCGATGGCGTGGGGTAGGTCCCGCTGGTCGTCCGTCCCTGTTCCCCTCTGGCGTTAGTGTAATATTAAAAATCGGATAGTGATATGACGAAAGAAGAAGCAAGAAACGTATTTGGCGGTAGTATAGTAAATAATCTGCTGTCGCTAGGGGCTGAGCCTACCAACGTGGTAAGGCAAGACGGGTTGATAGAATGGAAAAGTGATGGATATATAGAGGTAGGAGGCTTACAGGTATGGGCCTACTATTACTTCGAGGATGGCGAGGATGTTGATAGATGTGATTGGGCGGATCATATGGAGATAAAGATAGAGGAATGTTGGATTTAAAATTGACTGATATGAGATTCATGTATTTAACGGAGCTTAGAGGAAAGGATATATGCGTAGGCGACAAAAAGTGCAAGAGGGTAAA
>OJRS01001262.1_pt1 | contig 9764 bp, 8 predicted proteins | sample 1599261 | NCBI WGS metagenome assembly OJRS01 (sample SAMN03922531, study PRJEB24848) | human gut metagenome | isolation source: stool sample | host: Homo sapiens | place: Germany | collected 2010-05 | reverse complement strand
ACAAAATACTGCGCCAGCTCCGCAAGTGTCATGCCTGCGGAAGCACTGCTTCTGCCGTCAACAACAAGCATTAAAAGCGTGCCGTCCTGCTTCAGGCCTACCGCAGTGCGCGGTGCTCTGCCACGCGCAATATCGGGAGCCATCTGCTCCTCCGCAGTACGCACATTCACCCTGCCGTTTTCTACCAGCAGCGGACCGCCGCTGACAACAGTCGTTGCCGCATCCGCAATGCTGCTGCCCAGGCTCTGCGTGAGCATTACATGGTCGCCCAGGCGCAGGCCTGCCAGAGCAGCCGCATTTGTGCCATGACCGGAAAGCACTACGCAACCCGGCTCCAAAGACATATTGCCTGCTGTGGAAACAGCAACAACGCGACCGTTTTTGATTTTCACCTCACGCCCGTACTGATTCGTTTTGGTCGACGTAGCGTAATAGGAATTAAACAGCACCAAATCATTGGCAATGCGCGCACGGTTCATGCCCTTCAGCTGCAGCGCTCTGCCGTCAGGAAGTGTTACACTGCCGGTGTAGGCAATGTCGCGCACAATCTTCTGCTCGTTGCCCTGCACTACATAACCGCTGCGCGGCGTAGCATCCATAGCGACAAAATTGCCCTTATCCTTAACGTTGCCGATAACCCAACCGTCGGTATCAAAATACGACGCGTTAATGGCAGCCACAAGACCTCTTTGTGCTGCCTGCGCGGCCAGGCTGCCGCGTCCGTTATACATGCCTGCGGCAGAAAACGGCCTCAGCTCCAGGCGTGCCGAAGGCGCAACGCTCACCAGATAGCTTACGATTGGTCTGCCGTTCAGCTCCTCCTGCGCATAGGTATAGGTAACGCCGCCTGCAAGCTGCGTCGTTGTTTTGCTGATAGGAATGCGGTAAATATCCAGCACCAGACGGTCAGGATTTTTCAGGTTATACATCTTGTACTGGCAATCCTTAGTTAAATCTATAACCACCTGTGCCTTTTTCTTCTTTTTGGCAGGAACAGTGATGCTTTTAATCACCGCATCCTGCTTAAAGACAGGACTTTGCGCCAGCGCCGTACCTTCAGGCAACGTAACCACCAGCTGCAAGCCGTTTTTTTCGGCAGTATATTTAACAGGCTCCCTGCTGTCGAACACCAGACGTACTCGCGCAGGACTAACGCTGCTGCGTACCGCCGTAACAGGAGCGGCGCTCGCCGCAAGCGGAGCGGCACACAGCGCAGCCAGCATAAAAACAGAACATATAAGTTTTTTGAAATTCATGTATAGGACCTCTTAAGAGAAAAACAAAGGCAGAAGGAAGAAGAATGCGTTAGAACGTCGTAATACCCCTCTCCGTCATCGCTGCGCGATGCCACCTCTCCCCTAGGAGAGGCTAGAAGGCTAGCAGAGCGCTCTAACGAGCAATTAACATATCGTGTAAGGAATAGCAATTTTAGCAAATGAGTGTCTGGAACCATAGAATCAAGGGTACGTAACTTTCTGTTACCGTCTGTCAAATTTTACCGAAGCTTCGTCCTGGTTCCACACGAAATTTACGTTGTGCCCTATGGCACGGGAAAATTGCTGCTGACTGGAACGATATTTAATTGCGACGCTCACAGTCCCCTCTCCGTCATCGCTGCGCGATGCCACCCGCCCCAAGGAGAAACAGGAAGGACAGCAGAACGCCAAAGGGGTGGCTTCTTCACATCTACACAAAAGGAGCTGCCAACGGCAGCTCCTCCCAAAATCAAAAATCAATACCCAAGCATCAATCAACCAGATTAGACGCAGTATAAACAGTACCAGGATGCAGCTTATCCAGATTCTCCAGCGCCTTACCGGTGCCAAGAGCCACACACTCCAACGGATCATCGGCAATATGCGTAGTAATACCGGTTTCACGCTGCATAATCTCAGCCAGACCGTCGAGCAGCGCACCGCCGCCGGTCAGATAAATACCGTTATCAACAATATCCGCAGCCAGCTCCGGCGGGCATTTTTCCAAAACACCACGCACGGTAGCAATCAGAGAAGCAACAGCATCCTCCAATGCCACACGGCAATCCTCCGAGCTTACGCTGAAGGTAGTCGGCAAACCGGTAACCATATCACGGCCGCGCACAGTAATAGACTCATTGCGTCCGTCAGCAATAACGGTAGCAACATTCATCTTGATTTCCTCGGCAGTACGTTCACCGATAAGCACATTATGTACCTTCTTCACATGACGCACAATAGCCTCATCAAAATGGTCGCCGCCGATGCGGATAGAAGAATCAACAACAATACCGCCAAGGCTCAGCACAGCGATATCGGTAGTACCGCCGCCGATATCAACAACCATATTGCCGCGCGGTACGGAAATATCAATACCAGCGCCAAGAGCCGCAGCCAGCGGTTCCTCAATCAGATAGGTTTTAGAAGCACCGCCTTGGGTAGTAGCCTCCATAACAGCACGCTTTTCTACCGAAGTAATACCGATAGGCACACAGGTCATAACACGCGGTTTGAAAAACAGGCTCTTGCCCGCAACCTTCTCAATAACGTAAGCCAGCAGCTTCTGCGTTACCGTATAATTCGCAATAACGCCTTCCTTCAGCGGACGGATAGCAACGATACTTCCGGGAGCACGTCCCAGCATTTCTCTTGCATCATCGCCCACAGCCAGCACCTTGTTGCGCACCTTGTCAATAGCCACAACAGAAGGCTCCTTCAGGACAACGCCCTTGCCCTTGACATAAACAAGAATGTTAGCGGTACCCAAATCAATACCGATATCCATACTTTTAAACATTAGTCATATCTCCTTAATCTACATCTACGCGTTCAATATCTGCACCCAGATTTTTCAGCTTAGCAACAATGTTCTCGTAGCCACGGTCAATATGGTGCAAATCGCCGATACGTGTTGTACCTTCGGCCACCAAGCCCGCCAGAATCATAGCGGCACCGGCACGCAAATCGGTTGCACGCACATCACAGCCTGTCAGCTTGCAGGGACCGTCGATAACGGCACTGCGGCCTTCGGTAGAAATCTGCGCACCCATGCGGTTCAGCTCAACCACATGCATGAAACGATTTTCAAAAACAGTTTCCGTAACCTTGCTGCGGCCCTCGGCAATAACCATCATCGCCATCATCTGAGCCTGCATATCAGTCGGGAATCCCGGATAAGGCAGAGTTTTGATAGATACGGCCTTCAACGGATTCTTGCCGATAACGCGTACCTTATCAATATCCTCTTCAACCACGGCACCTGCCTCGCGCAGCTTGGCAATCAGCGGCTTCTGGTGCTCCAGCAGAACATTTTCCACAACAATATCACCGCCGGTCATAGCAGCAGCAATCATATAAGTGCCTGCCTCAATACGGTCCGGAATAATGGTATAGTCTGCACCGTGCAGCTTGTCTACACCCTCAATGCGGATAGTATCGGTACCGGCACCGCGGATTTTGGCACCCATCTTATTCAGATAGTTGGCCAGATCGACAATCTCCGGTTCTTCGGCAGCATTTTCCAAAATAGTAGTACCCTCAGCAAGAGAAGCTGCCATCATAATATTTTCGGTAGCACCTACGCTCGGGAAATCAAAATAAATGCTGGTACCCTTCAGTCCCTCGGGAGCACTTGCTTCAATATAGCCATGTCCCTGTTCGATTTTTACACCCAGAGCCTCAAAGCCCTTGAGATGAATATCAATCGGACGTGCGCCGATAGCGCAGCCGCCGGGCATAGAAATACGCGCTTTACCGATACGCGCCAGCAGAGGTCCCATTACCAGAAAGGACGCACGCATGGTACGCACCAGCTCATACGGTGCTTCATACGAGGTTATCTCAGTGCTGTCGATATCCAGCACATTCTTTTCCGGACTGCATTCTACAGCCAGTCCCAGACATTTTAAAACTTCACTTATAGTATGCACATCTTCCAGCATCGGAACTTCATCAAGATGACTTGGGGTAGTTCCCAGGATAGAAGCTGCAATAATCGGCAGTACAGCGTTTTTCGCACCGCTGGTTTTAACTGCACCAACGAGGCGGTTTCCGCCCTTCACAATTAGTTTTTCCAAAATAACCCTCCTGCATATGCGAAGTCGGAAAAATTTTTCCGTAACAAATATTTTATCATCAAACACAGGCTCTTTTCAAGACTTAATAAAAATCCGGAAAATTTTGCCACAGGCATATTTCGCCCGACCTTATAAGAAAAAGCCGGCACTGCTTCCGGCTCAGAAATTCACCCGCTGGCGGTCTGCTAAAATATTATAATAGGTTTCCTTCTCCATTAATTCCCTGCGGATAGCCTTTTTAGCATCCTCATCAGCACATTCCGCCAGACGCTTGCGCAAAAAAGCTATATCCTGCTTCAGCATCAGCATTTTGTTTCCTGCCAGACTTTCTACGATATCAGCCATCTTACAGTCACCGTCCTTACTTATATATCTTGTGCTTCTTCTCAAGAAACTTAGCGGCCTTGCCTAGTTCTACATATTATAGTCTACTATAAGCAAGTTTAATATGCAAGAAAAAATCTGTGACAAAACGCAAAAACCGCCCGACAGGAGCATCCCGCCGGACGGCTTAACTTTACAGCCTGATAATTTCGACTTTACCGACAAACATTTCCGTCAACGCAGCAAGCTGCGCGTCCTGCGCCACATCACCCACAAGCACCGCATCCGGTGCCAGCAGGCTGATGCTGATGTCGCTGAACATCTGCCGCAGCTCGTTAATCATCTTGGCATCACCGTCATTAATCCTGCCCGGTGTACGCTCTGCCAGATGCCAGTAGAGCTGCTTTAAAATATAGCTTTCGTTTTTGTTGTACTCTTTGATGTTGTCAATAATGTTATAGGGATAAACATCCTTCTCCCGCCACGTAGCCTTAAAAATATCCAACACCTTATTTTCATAAGCAGCCTTATATTCATTCCAGCCCTCGCGGTCGTCAAATTTCAGCATATCCTCCAGCTTATCACGGCAGCTGATAACCTTACGGCAGCGTACAAGCATAGCGTAAATCAGCGCCCGCTCTGCTTCCGTCGCCTGCACAGGCTCCGGCGTAATCGTAAAAACCTGTAAGCCTTCATTCAATTTATGGCGACGCTCTGCCTCCAGGCGTGCCATTTTCAGATGCTGCATTGAAAGCAGGCTGTCCTCACAGCTCACAGGCAGCCCCTGTGCCTGCAAGCCGGCAATTTCGTTCTCATTACATAAAACTAAAATACGCTGCTTTTTCTCTGCCTGCGAAAGCTCGTTAAGGGTATTCATTTGCTGCTCTCCAGGAAAGCAGCGAATGCTTTATAGGTGTAATAAACATCCAGCTTAGAGCTCAGCTCGAACGGAGAATGCATGCACAGAATAGGCACACCAAGATCGACTACGTCCATATCCATAGCAGCAACATACAATGCAACGGTACCGCCGCCGCCTTCATCAACAGCGCCCAGCTCGCCGATCTGCCAGAAAACATCAGCCTCATCCATAATGCTGATAACCTTGGCCATCGTTTCGGCACTGGCATCGTTGGAGTCGGATTTGCCGCGCGCACCGGTATATTTTGTCAGTACAGGGCCTTTGTTGACGAAGCAACTGTTGCGTTCTTCATATACGGAAGCAAAGCTCGGGTCATAGGCACCGTTGACATCGGAAGAAAGTGCAGTAGTATTGCGCAGCAGCTTGCGGATGTTGGCACCCTGAGTTGCTGCCAAATCCTCCAGATAGTGCAGCACGAAATCGGAATTCAGGCCGGTGTTGCCGTAGGAACCGATTTCCTCTTTATCTGCCAAAACCGTAACAGTGGTGTAGTACGGTGCTTTGGTATCGATTTCCGCAGTCAGTGCGGTATAAGCGCAAACCTTGTCATCCTGGCCGTAGGCACCGATCAGGCTGCGGTCCAGGCCTACATCCTGCGCTTTGGTTGCAGGAACAAATTCAATTTCCGCACGCATAAAATCATGCTCGGTAATACCGTACATTTCGTTGAGCAGAGCCAGCGCATTCAGCTTTACGGCATCCTTTACGCCTTCTTCTTCGCTTTCGTCAACAAAAGGCAGGCTGCCGATAACAATATTCAGCTCCTCGCCCTTAATGCCTTCGCTCAGCTTGCGCTCGTTCTGCTTAGCGCCAAGATGCGGCAGCAAATCGGTTACACAGAATACGGGGTCGCCGGCATTTTCGCCCACGCATACCTTCACCAGCTCACCGTTCTTTTTGATGATAACGCCATGCATAGCCAGAGGCACTGTTACCCACTGATATTTGCGGATACCGCCGTAATAATGCGTTTTAAAATATGCCATCTCATGGTTTTCGTATACCGGGTTCGGTTTCAAATCAAGACGCGGAGAATCGATATGCGCAGCGTTCAGACGCACACCTGCCTCCAGCGGTGCGGTGCCGAAGGTGGACATAGCCAGAGATTTGCCGCGGTTAACAAAGTAAACCTTGTCACCGGGCTTGTATTCCTTGCCTTCTTCAAACGGCACATAGCCTGCAGCTGCCAGCTTTTCTACAGCCTTCGCGGTAAATTCGCGCTCGGTTTTTGCTGTATCCAAAAATTCCTTATAGCCTTCGCAGTAGGCGAACGCTGCCTCCTTCGCAGCAGCATTCTTTTTAGCGATATGGGGGAATTCCCATGTTAAATTCTTTTGCAATTCCTTTGCAGTTGTCATAATCTATCACTCCTTGTATCAACTTTAGTAAGCGGTGCCAAACGACACTATGTAAATAATACCACAAATGTCACCATTTGGGGAGAGGAAAGGAAATGTATACAATCGGAGCTTCCGCAAGCTCTTTTCATCCCTCTACCCACTGCAATAGCGTCACAGCGTCACTAAGCGTCACTTGCTCTGCTTGGCCCTTTCAATCGCCCGGCGCAGCTCCGCCAGCTCCTGACTGATAATCCTTTCGGCATCCTTATAGCGTGCCTCTAAATCAGTAATAGTTTCTTCGTCGATTTCCTGATTTTCGTCAGCAAGATTCTGTACATCCTGCTGCAGGTTAAGCAGAGAAAAATACTTCTCGGGATAGGTGGCAACTTCTTCCTCCTCATCGCGCCCGAAGGTAATATGTCCGTATTCTCCCTGCAGCGGATAGTTATAACGCCATCTGTCATATTCTTCCCTGCTGATTTCACCCTTTTGCAAAGCAGAATACATGTCAACCCATTCCTGTAAAACCGCATTTCTGACACCGGTTATAGTTGGGTGCTCAGGATAGGTCTTTTCAATCCGCAAGTAATATTCATCATCTATCTTTTTGATTTCCGCGCCGTATTTATCCTCCATAGCAAAGAAAATATGCATTCTGCTCGCCCAGGTTCTTATATTCGGTATATTTAAAGCGTAAGGACTGATTCCGAATATAGCGGCAATTTTTTTCAGCATCTCTTCTTTGGGCACCCTGTCACCCGATTCATATTGGGCAACACGCACATCGCAGGTTTTATCGCTAAAGCCCAGTAATTTTCCTAATTCCTTTTGGGTGTAATTATGTAAACGGCGAAAGAAGCCGATGCGTTCACCGATATTATTTCTTATTATCATCCGCCAAGCACCTCCTACTTAATTTTTTTGTTAAGTATAGTATAGCACCTTTTCTTTTTTTAAGCAAAAAAGTTTATGAAAAATTTTCTTTTCGCTTGACTTTACTATAATAGTTTAGTATCATCAAGATAAGTACTAAACAGGTTAGTGTTTTACTAATCATATTTGTTAAAGGAGTGTATTAAAATGCAAAAAGACAATGTATTCTATCCCCCCAACAGTCCAACATCTGCTTGCTCCTCTTCTCTGGAAGCAGTCAGCCTGCCCGATCTGTATGACACCAGCTACACACCGGCCACAGCCTTAATCGACAATTTTTTATATAGCGGTGTGTATATTTTGGCGGGACCGCCCAAAACAGGTAAATCCTTCCTCATGGCTCAGCTTGCTTACCATGTTGCCGCAGGCATGGAATTTTTTAACCATAAGGTAACACCTGCTTCCGTACTGTACTTATCATTGGAGGATGACTTGGTGCGTCTGCAAAAACGTTTTTCGCGCATGTTCGGTGTAGAAGGTAACGCCAATTTATATTTAGCTACCAAGGCCGACAGCTTAAATCAGGGACTTGAAGAACAATTAACGGATTTTCTGCAAAGCAAGCCTGCTACCAAGCTGATAATTATCGATACTCTGCAAAAAATCCGTGAATTCAGCAGTGCAGCCTACAGCTATGCTTCGGATTATCACATTATTACCCTGCTCAAGGAAATAGCCTGCCGCCATAACATTTGTATTATCGTTGTTCATCACACCAGAAAAATGGAGGCGGAAGATAAATTTGATATGATTTCCGGCACTACCGGCCTGCTTGGTGCTGCCGACGGGGCAATGATTCTGCAAAAGAAAAACCGTACTGACAAGCGTGCCCAGTTAAACATTGTGGGCAGAGAACTGCCGGACCAGGAAATTATTATTGATTTTTCGCCGGAAAGCTGTACCTGGCAGTTTATCCGTTCCAACCAGCAATTATGGGAGGAACCTAAAGATATGCTGCTGGAACAGGTAGCAGCTTTAGTAAGCGGCGAGAATAAAATTTGGCGCGGCAGCGCAACGCAAATGCTGCAGGACCTTAATATAAGTACTGATGATATGAAGCCCCACATTCTTACCCGCAGGCTCAATGTCAAAGTTGACAGGCTTTATCAAGACTATGGAGTTTATTATCATCATAAGCGTGCTAATAAAGGCTCTGATATTACCTTGCAAAAGCTGGAAGCCAAAACCGCGTGACGCTTAGTGACGCTGTGACGCTTTTTTAGCTATAACACTGTCACCTGCAGCCTGCTTATGCTAAGTATCAACAAACAACACGGAAAATTCGTTTTCCGCGCATATAAAAACCCCCGCCCTGACGGACGGGGGTAATTTTTTTGGCATTGTCGCAATGCTTATTACAGCTTGTGAGTAGTACGCAAGCGGGCAATAGCTCTCTTCAGCGCGTTTTCGGCACGAACAGTGTCAATGTCTTCACTCTTGGAAGCAAGACGTTGCTCTGCACGTTCTTTAGCTGCGGTTGCACGAGCGGTATCAATATCTGCATCAGCTTCGGCAATAGTTGCCAGAACGGTGCATTTATTGTCTTTCATTTCCAGAAAGCCGCCGCAAACAGCAAATTCTTTAACGCTGCCGTCGGTGAACTCCAGCTTCATCGGCGCAATATCCATGGTCGCAATGATAGGCATATGTCTAGCTTTGAGGCCCAGATTACCGGACAAAGCACGGAAACCCACATAAGTTACTTCTTCAGAAGTGAACAGCATCTTATCCGGCGTGACAATTTCAAAAGAAAACGGAGTAGCCATCTATTAATCCTTCATAGTTGCAGCCTTGGCAACAGCGTCATCAATGGTACCAACCATGTAGAAAGCGCCTTCCGGCAGGTCATCATGCTTGCCTTCGAGGATTTCTTTGAAGCCGCGGATGGTTTCCTTCAGAGGAACATATTGACCGGGGGTACCGGTGAACTGTTCAGCAACGAAGAATGCCTGGCTGAGGAACTTCTGAATCTTACGAGCACGAGCAACAGTTACTTTGTCTTCCTCGCTCAATTCTTCCATACCCAGAATTGCGATGATATCTTGCAATTCTTTGTAACGTTGCAGGATAGCCTGTACGCCACGAGCAACATGATAATGCTCTTCGCCGATTACCAGCGGATCGAGGATACGGCTGGTGGAGTCGAGCGGGTCAACTGCCGGATAAATACCAAGCTCTGCGATTTGACGAGACA
>OJRS01001261.1_pt1 | contig 9768 bp, 9 predicted proteins | sample 1599261 | NCBI WGS metagenome assembly OJRS01 (sample SAMN03922531, study PRJEB24848) | human gut metagenome | isolation source: stool sample | host: Homo sapiens | place: Germany | collected 2010-05 | reverse complement strand
TATCTCATTTCTTTGAAAAGAAACTCGATAGCGCTCCACGGGCTAAAGCCACATAGTAAAAGAGGCTGCCGCAAGGCAGCCCCTTTTTTATAACTATTTTACGCTAAGCAATCATCCATAAATTTAATCAATCCGGCTTCTACTTCATTACGCAGGCACAGCTCGTTGTGAATTTCATGACGGAAGCCCGGATACGGTTTTACAGAAACCTTATGTCCGGTTTTTGCCAGCAGATTTGCTACATGATACAAGCCCTCACCGTAATTACCACAGGGATCCTGGTCACCAGCAATCAGATAGCTGGGAATATTTTGCGGCACCTTGGCAGCCCACTCATCATTTTCAATATAATGATACAGCTGCACGAAATCATAGCACAGCTCCAGCGTAGTATCAAAGGTATTGAACATATCGCCTGCATGATCCTCAACAATGCGCGGGTCGGTCGCAATCCAATCTGCCGGACTGTTGGGATTTTCCACTCTGTCCGTCATGCCGCAGAAAACACGCTCAAACCAAACGCCGCAAGGCTGATACGGATCTGCCTCATAAGCAGCCTTGAATTCTGCATTAACATAGGCATCCTCACAGCCCTGCCACTGCGAGCAGACACCGCACAGCATCATACCTTTGATATCCTCACCATAGATTGACGCATAAGCACGCGCCAGCATAGAGCCCCAGCTATGGCCGAAAACGAAATACGGCAGCTCAGGATAAGCCTCTTTAGCAATATCATGCAAAGCCTTTTCATCCTTCAGATAGGTCATATAGCCGCCGGAATGCGGATCACCCAGGGTGCCTCCGTCATAGCCGGTTTTACCGTGACCGAGATGGTCATCAGCAAACACTACAAAGCCTGCTTCATTGAGCTTGCTGATCATATGCAGATAGCGGCGTGAATGCTCACCGTAGCCGTGAATCAGCTGTACAATAGCTTTCGGTTTGCCTAAAGGACTGTAGGACCAGGCCTTGATGGTATCTCTGCCGTTGGCAGAAGGGAAGGAAATTTCTCTGATGGACATAATGCGGACCTCCTCGCCTGTAATTATTTATAATATTAAGATAATGATAACACCTGCATTTTCTGCTGTAAAGCAATAATAGCGCTCTGAAGAATGTTTTACATATTTTTTACACTAAATCCATCTCTGCATATCCCTCATAATTTCTGACCAAGGCATACAAAAAAACCACTACAACAAATTCGTCATAGTGGCTTGCAAAATCTATTTTTAATTTTACTGCTCAGCTTAGCACTGAACTGTTTTGCTGCTGATATCAATACACAGCGGTCTTTATTTATTTTTCAGCACATAGAACGGATCTATATTCTGTCCGTCAGCCAACACCTCATAATGAATATGCGGACCTGTGCTGTAGCCTGTACTGCCGACAAAGCCTATGATTTCGCCTTTGATTACCTTCTGCCCTGCAGCAACGGCAATGCCGCTCATATGTCCGTAGGCTGTTTCATAGCCATTGCCATGATTGATACGCACATAGCGTCCGTAGCCGCCGTTCCAGCCTGCCTGTTCAATCGTACCTGCAGCCGTAGCATAAACCGGTGCGCCAAAGTCAACCGCTATATCCAGACCGGGATGCCAGTCATAACCGCCCTCAATCGGACCGGTGCGCACACCGTAATTACTGCTGATAGTACCGCCGTCTGTAGGCCATTTATCCGGGAAGGACGCCATGCCGCCACCGGAGCCTTCAACCTCACTTAAGAGCTCGCTGACAGATTTTTTGGTACTATCAAGCATCTTTTTGATATTGGCATTTTGCGCTGTCAGCACCGCCATGGTGCCGTTGATATCCATTTTAGCAGGCCCGCCCTTGCCTGTATAAGACGTATTGGCAGACGTTTCCTTTGCCGCTGTCGAATCCACCATGCTCGTGCCCTCGCCCAGTTTGCTGCTGTCTACATCACGGATAACAGCACGGCGCAGCTTTTTCTCCAGATTGGAAATTTCGGCCATATCGCGCAGCATTCTTTCGTTATCCTGTAAAAGCTTCTGCAGCTTTGTCTGCTGCTCGGCCTTATTTTGCTTATATGCAGCATAATCGGTTGCTTCGCTGCGATAATCCGCCAGCTGATGATATAAATAGCCGGCTCCGCCGACTGCTCCGACAAGCACCAGGGCAGTAACAGCAATGCCTGCCTTGAGCTTAGCATACGAAAAATTTACTACCTTGCCGTTTGGCAAGCGCAGCTCACATTTCCTTTCCTCCATTATTTTAATTACCTCACTTGAAAAGACCAAAGCGTTGGCCTACTGCCAACAATCTGCGTCCCACAAAGGGCACGTTGTCCAAATCCTCTTTATTCAGACCACCACAGGCCAGCAGCGCCAATGCATAGACAGGAACAGCTGCCGCCATAGCAAACAGCACGCACCACATACCCATGCTTTCCGTAAGCATCAGCACGCCGTAAATCGCCGCGCCCATGACACCGGAAGCAAAGCAGGGACGGATAATGCTGCCCACAGAGAAGCTATAGCCTGTCAGCTTGTAAATAAAGCCCATATTGATAATCGCTGCCACGGCAAAATCTGCCACCGTCGCCATCGACGCACCACGGATGCCCAGCTCCGGCACAGCAGTAAGATACCAGCTCATAACGATTTTTACAATGCAGGCAATAATCATATTGATTACAGGGATTGCCGTGCGGCCAAGGCCTTGCAGAATACCTGTACTGATCTGATGCATACCTAAAAACAGAATACCGATGCTCATTGTCTGAATCGCAGGCGCCGCACCGGGAGCGTTATACACAAGCGCCGCAACCTTTTCTGCCAGACAATAGAGGCCCATAAAGCACGGGAAGGTGATAATCATTGCCACACGGAAGGCAATGCGGATTTTATCGCGAATCGCTTCAAAGCTGCTCAGCGCACGCGATTCGGAAATAGACGGCACCAAGCTGATAGTCATTGCCGCCGTAAAAATTGTTGCCAGATTAACCAATGGTACAGCCATACCAGTCAGATAACCGAACAGCTCGGTCGCATGATGAATATTAAAACCGGCTGCTTCCAGACGCTGCGGCACAATCAAAAGGTCCAGATTTGCACCTATCGGCAGCATCAGACTGGTCAGCGAAACCGGCAAAGCCAGCTTCAGCAGACGCTTGATGATATGTCCGGCGCTTTCTACCGGCGCACTGTCATCCTGCTCTGCCATTTCCTTTTGCAGACGCTGCTTAAGACGGCGATAGAACCACATCAGCACCAAAAGTGCGCAGAACGCGCCTACGCCGGCGCCCATGCTGGCACCGCCTGCAGCGAACGCCAGACCGTACGGCATGAAGAGGTCGGCAAAAACGAGCATGGTAATAACACGTGTCAGCTGCTCGACAATCTCACTGACCGCCGTCGGCGTCATAATCTGCCAGCCCTGCAGATAACCGCGGAAGCTGGCCAGAAAGGTTACGAAGAAAACCGCAGGCGCCAGAGCGATAATAGAATAATACGCACGGCTGTCGCGGATGATATGGTTATTAACCAGCCAGTCCGCACCAAAAAACAGTGAGGACGAAAACAAAAGTCCCGTCAACAGCAGCACTCGCAGCGAAACATTAAAGACTCGCTTGGCACCGCGATAATCCTTATTCGCCAGCTTTTCGGAGGTAATAATAGATATTGCCACCGGTACACCGGCACTTGATACGGTTATTGCCATCAGATAGATTGGAAAGCCCATCTGATACAGGCCGATACCTTCGCCACCCAATACACGTGATAAAATAATCCAGTTCAGAGAACCGATAACCTTGACCACTATACTGGAGGCCGTAAGGATTAAGGTTCCCTTTAAAAATTTGCTATTCGAAGCTTTAGAATCTGCGCTCATAAAATCCCCTTGTTTATAGATAGATATACATTATAATTATCCTCTTTTCCGCGTGATTTTACAAGTACTTTTAACACATTTGTCATAAACACATCACTGCTTTTTGCTTGCATAACTGTCTTTATATGCTAAAATTAAGTTAAGACCAAAATTATGTTGTAAAAGGAGCGATGCAAAATGAAATCCACACATGCTTTATTAGCTTTCGGTGCAGCAATCTGCCTTGCAACCACCTGCAGCCTGAACGCCTATGCTTCTCCGCTGAAAAATTATGACGCAGGCAAGGTTGCTATTGATGCAGGCATTACTCTGCCATCCAGTCTTAAAGGTGACAACTATAAATTCAGCAAATCCAACAGTACCTATCTTGGCGCAACTGTCGGCATCGGCCAAAAAACTGCTTTAAACTACAAATGGAATAATTACAAAGCAGACGAAGCCAAAACCCGTGCTCAACAATTCAATCTTATGTACAAGGTACTGCCGGGTATTTCCGCTTACGCAGGTTATCTGAACGCTGATACCTCCGGTGACTTTGGCGGTAAAACCAAAAACTCCGGTCAAATCGGTCTGCAGGCTGCCTATGATATTCCCGCACTCTTCACTGTTTGGGGAAATGTTGGCTACGGCAACAGAAACAGCGGCTATGAAATCGGCATCAGCAAGCCTATTCTGAACAACCTGGAAGTTAACGCTTCTTACTACAATCAGACATTTGATGATGCTTTTGGCGAAGACCTCGACATGAAGGCTAAAGGCGTTAATCTGGGCTTAACTCTCAAATTTTAATTTGTCAGCTACGGCTAACTAAATTAAAATAAAAATTAACGGATAATTATTATTGACAACTGTGTCAGCCTGTGTTATTATATAAGTGTCAAGGGCACACAAGCTGTGCAAGTCAAAAATAAAATTAAGCAATGCAATATAAAAACATGGAGGGAACTAATATGAAAAAATTTGTATGTCAAGTATGTGGTTATGTATATGAAGGCGAAGCTGCTCCGGCAAAATGCCCGCAATGCGGCGCTCCCGCTTCCAAATTTCAGGAAATGGCTGCTGAAATGGGCTGGGCTGCTGAGCACGTTGTAGGCATCGCTTCCGACGTTCCTGAAGATATCAAAGCTGACCTGCGCGCTAACTTCAACGGCGAATGCTCCGAAGTTGGTATGTATCTGGCAATGAGCCGCGTAGCTTTCCGCGAAGGCTATCCGGAAATCGGCCTGTACTGGGAAAAAGCTGCTTTTGAAGAAGCTGAACATGCTGCTAAATTCGCAGAACTGCTGGGCGAAGTTGTAACCGACTCCACCAAAAAGAACCTGGAAATGCGTGTAGAAGCTGAAAACGGTGCAACCGCAGGCAAAACCGACTTGGCTAAACGCGCTAAAGCTCTGAACCTGGATGCTATCCATGACACTGTTCATGAAATGGCTCGTGACGAAGCTCGCCACGGCAAAGCTTTCGCAGGCCTGCTGAAAAGATATTTCGGCAAATAATTAACCAATAAAAATTAATAAGACTTAATAAGGCTCCCGCTGAGCAATCTTAACGGATTACAGCGGGAGTTTTTAGTTTTCAACGAATATTTTCAGTGTTTTTTGGAATCATTCCGCTAATCTTCTTATTTCAGGTACTTTCTTATGTTTTTCACACTTAAAAAGCCTTCAATATCTTTATAAATTGCTTCAGATATGATATTATATAAAGGTTAGGAAACATATTTAATGACACTCATTATCACGTTCCTAAAGGTGGTTAATTATATGCTTAATAAAACTAATTTTCATTATCCTGCAATGCTGCGTGTAACAGGCAAAAACTGCGTAATCATCGGCGGCGGTACTGTTGCTGCCCGCAAGCTGTCAACGCTGCTGGATGCAGGTGCCAAAGTAACGGTTGTTGCCCCGCTTTTCTGTGACGAAGTGCAAAAGCTCGCCTCAAAGCAGGGATGCACGCTCATCAAGGATTACTACAAACCGGAATATCTGCAGAATGCATTTGTGGTTATTGCCGCCACAGATAATAAGGCTGTAAACAGGCAGATTTCAGAGGCTGCTCCCTGTCTTGTCAATAATATTACCGAACCTGAGCTGAGTAATTTCACTGTCCCCTCAGCCATCAGCGAAGGTGATATTACTATTGCGTTGGCAACAGGCGGCATGCCTGCTTTTACACGCCTGCTGAAAAAAAAGCTGGAACACATTCTGACACCCGAGCTGGCCGATTTCAACAGCTTTCTGCTACTGCAGAGGGAAGCTGTCAAAAACATCGAAAGTACGCCGCAGGAGCGGACGCAATTCTGGCGCAGTGTTTTGAAACAGGATTTACTAAATTTAGTTATAGCAGGTAAGGCTGCTCAAGCAAAGGAGAAGGTATTAGATGCAGTTAACAGTTTTAGGACTCAATCACAGAACCGCCCCCGTTGAGATCCGTGAACGTTTTAATTTTTCCAATGACAGGGTGGCAAGTATTCTGCGCCGCCTGCGCAATTACGACAACATTCCCGAAGCCATGCTGCTTTCCACCTGCAACCGCACAGAGCTGTACATGGTTATCGAAAATCCGCATGAAGCAATTCCTTTTATCAAATCATTGCTCAAGCATTTAGCAGGTGAACATTACCAAAGCGATTATTTTTACAATCTGAACGGAACAAGTTGCGTCAAGCATCTGTTCCGTGTAGCCTCCAGTCTGGACTCCCTGATTGTCGGCGAAGGCCAGATTCTCAGCCAGATTAAAAATGCTTATCAGATTGCCCGCAATAACGGTATGACAGATACAATTCTCAATACCATCATGAATAAGGCAATTGCTGTCGGCAAACGTGTGCGTACCGAAACAAAAATTGCTTACAGCAGCGTATCTGTTTCCAGTGCCGCTGTTGACCTGGCCATCAAAATTTTAGGCGACCTGAGCAAGTCACAGATTTTGGTAGTCGGTGCCGGTCATATGAGCGAGCTCACCGCACAGCATCTGTTGGACAAGGGCGCGCAAACCATTTGCGTCAGCAACCGTCACTATGAAAGAGCCCAGGATTTGGCAGACAAATTCCATGGTACGGCTATTCCCTACCGTGCCATGTTCGAGCATGCCGCCGATGCCGATATCATCATTACTTCTACCGGTGCGCCGCATTACGTGCTTACCGTAGAAAATTTAGGACCTCTGCTCCCCAAGCGCAACGGCAGACCGCTGATTCTAATTGATATTGCCGTTCCGCGTGACGTCGACCCCAGACTGGCCGATGTTGCCGGCGTAACTATTTATAACATTGATGATCTGGAAGGCGTTGTTGATACCAATAAAAACTTCCGTGAAAAGGAAGCTCACGTTGCCGAGCAGATTATCAGCGAAGAAATCGGTGCCCTCAAGGAGCGCCTGCGTTATTACACCATGCGCCCTGTTATGGTCCAGCTGCATGACAAAATGAATTTCCTGCGCCAGAAGGTTTTGAAAAAAGCCTTCATTAAGATGCCGGAGCTTACCGACCATGAAAAGCGCATTATTGACCTGATGACACAACGTCTGGAGCATAAATTTCTGCGCGAGCCTATGAAGGCTATGAATGCTGTAGCAGGTACTTCTGAAGAAGAACGCTATAAAAAAATGATGTGTGATTTATTTTTATTGAACGAAACCGGAGAGGAGTTTGGTGATGAAATCAAAATTGACGATTGGAACTAGACAAAGTCTTTTAGCGCTTTGGCAAAGTAATCATATTGCAGCCTTACTGCGCAAGGAATATCCTGAATGTGAGGTTGTACTGAAAAAAATTGTCACCAAAGGCGACCGTATTTTAGACGTACCCCTGGCGCAAATCGGCGGCAAGGGCTTGTTTACCAAAGAAATTGAAGAAGATCTTTTAGACGGTACTGTTGACTTGGCAGTGCATAGCCTGAAGGATATGCCTACCGTTCTGCCGGAAGGCCTGTGCCTGACAGCAATTACCGAGCGTGCCAACGTCGGCGATGCTTTTGTCAGCAACAAATATGGCAGCTTCGAAGAGCTGCCTCTCGGTGCCGTAGTCGGCACCAGCAGCCTGCGCCGTAAGGCGCAGCTGTTAGCTAAGCGTCCGGATTTGGAAATCCGTGACCTGCGCGGCAACGTTGATACCCGTCTGCGTAAGCTGGACGAGGGACTGTACGATGCTATTATTCTGGCCGCTGCAGGCTTAGAGCGTCTGGGTCACGGCGACCGCATCTCCAGCCTGATTCCTGCTGATATCTGCCTGCCGGCTGTAGGCCAGGGCGCATTGGCAATCGAAGCGCGTACCGCGGATAAAGAAGTACGCGATATGCTGAGCTTCCTAAACGACCTGAACACCAAACAGGCTACCGATGCCGAGCGTGCCTTCTTGGGCTTACTGGAAGGCGGCTGTCAGGTTCCTATCGGCGTACATGCCGACGTTGAAGATGAAAACATTCGCATTGAAGCAATCATTGCTGCCTTGGACGGCAGCACTATTCTGCGTGATACAATAAACGGCAAGGCTGATGACGCTGTCAGCCTCGGTCAACAGCTTGGCAAAAAAATGCTGGCTGCCGGCGGTCAGGAAATTCTGGCCTCTATTCTTTAAGGAGAGTGACATCATGACAAAACAAGGTAAAGTATATTTAATCGGTGCAGGCCCCGGCGACCCGGGCCTTCTGGGACTCAAGGCCAAGGAATGCCTGCAGACTGCAGACGCTGTTGTTTATGACCGTCTGGCAGATCCGCGTATTCTGGCCTTCGCCCGCAAGGACGCAGAAAGGTTTACGTTGGCAAAGCCAGCGCCAACCACACCATGCGCCAGCCCGATATCAACAAGCTGCTGGTAAAACTGGCTGCCGAAGGTAAGGTTGTAGCACGTTTGAAGGGCGGCGACCCCTTTGTATTCGGTCGCGGCGGCGAAGAAGCCATCGAACTGCGTGAAGCAGGCCTGCCGTTTGAGTTCGTTCCCGGCGTAACCAGTGCTATTGCTGTTGCCGAATATGCCGGTATCCCTGTTACCCATCGTCATGTAGCAACCTCCTTTGCCGTTATTACCGGTCACGAGGATCCTACTAAAGGCGAATCCACCATCCATTGGAAGGGTCTGGCAACCTCTGTTGACACTCTCGTTTTCCTCATGGGTGTAGAAAATATTGAAAAAATCAGCCGCGAGCTCATTGCTAACGGCCGCAGCGCCGACTGCCCAGCTGCCGTTATCCGCTGGGGCACTCATCCCGAACAGCGCACACTGATTACTACCCTCGGCAAAGCTGCCGCTGACGTTAAGGCAACCGGCATGAAGCCGCCTGCTATCTTCCTCGTCGGTGAGGTTGTACGCCTGCGTGAGCAGTTGCAATGGTTTGATAACAAACCTCTCTTCGGCAAAACCGTTATCGTTACCCGCGCACGTGCACAGGCCAGCGCTCTCACCAAAAAGCTAGAAGCACAGGGTGCCAAGGTTATCGAAGCTCCGGCTATCAAAATTGTTCCGGCAGCAGATTACGCTCCGCTGGACAACGCTATTGCCAATATCAATGACTACAAATGGCTTGTCTTCACCAGTGCTAACGGCGTAGATTACTTCTTCGAGCGTCTAGGTGCTGCTAAGAAGGACGCACGCGCCCTGGCTAATGTTAAGCTTGCCGCTATCGGCAGCGCCACCGCCAAGGTTCTGGCAGAACACGGCCTCACCGCCGACCTCATTCCTTCCGCTTACAAAGCAGAAGAGCTGGCTGAAGCACTGGCTGGCGAAATCACCGCCGGTGACAAAATCCTGCTGGCACGTGCTAAGGTTGCACGCGAAGTATTGCCCGAATCCCTGCGTAAAATCGGCGCTATCGTTGATGTTGTAACTGCTTACGAAACCGTTGCCGACTGCGAAAACAAGGATGAGCTTATCGAAGCTCTCGAAAGCAGCGAAGCAAGCATCTGTCTCTT
>OJRS01001256.1_pt1 | contig 9804 bp, 6 predicted proteins | sample 1599261 | NCBI WGS metagenome assembly OJRS01 (sample SAMN03922531, study PRJEB24848) | human gut metagenome | isolation source: stool sample | host: Homo sapiens | place: Germany | collected 2010-05 | reverse complement strand
ACCGTGAAAAATACAATATTTTGAATGTAGGCGCTGTTGAAAACGAAGCGAGCGGAACTGCTGTCACAAGAAAAGGTAAAGCTGTATTCGGAGATAAGATCAATCACGCGGGCGATGTATTTGATCTTGCCCGCTCAGGAGACGAGCAGGCTCTCAAAATTGTAGATGACATGGCATATGATCTTGCAATGATGTTCTGCGCTATCGGACATATTATCGATCCTCATGTATTCGTTGTAGGCGGCGGAGTTATGAAGGGAAAAGATGTATTCTTTGAAAAAATGGAATCTTATTACCGCTCTATGATTCATGTAGGTATGCAGCCGGTTGTATTCAAAGAAGCTCTCCTTGATGAGCCGGGTATCATCGGCGCTGCGATGCTTCCGATGACACATTTAAAGTAAAACTGTTTCCTTCCTTTCAATATAAGCAGTTTGCTACATAAAAGAACTCTTTTTTAAGTTCTTAAAAAGAAAAACTGAGCATGACCTAACTCTTTGAGTTTTCGATCATGCTCAGTTTTTCCTTTCTGCTCAGTCGCTTAATTTCCCACTCCCGCTTCATCGCTTCCTGCTTTGTCGGAAATTCTTCCTTATAAACAAGCACAACCGGACGGCGCGCTTTTGTGTATTTCGCGCCCCGCCCCGCATTGTGATCTTTGATCCGTTTTTCAAGATTGTTTGTCCAGCCCGTATAAAGCGAACCGTCACTGCACTTTACAATATAGGTATAATTCATGTCTTTTATTATTTCTTTTCTTTCGTTTTTCTTTTCTTGTTATATCTTTGGTCATTGCTTCTTTTATTATTACTTCTTTTTCTATTCCATAAAATTCATCGGATCGACCGGCTCTCCGTCTTTAAGCACTTGAAAATACAGATTCGTTCCTTCTACGCTGTAATATTTCGTCGGCTCATTCAAACTGCCGATTGCGCTGCCTGCTGCCACATAATCTCCTGTTTTAACTTGTACATCTTTTAACTGTCCGTACACTGCTGAATATCCGTTTCCCATATCAAGCGTCACCGTAAGTCCCGTCTGCGCCGACTCCTCGATCGCAGTCACAGTTCCTGCCGCAGATGCATTGATCGTTTCTCCTGCTTCCCCGGCTATAATCATCGCAGGATTATATTGATACTGTTCTAATGTCTGGAAAAATACAGTCTCATCCATACTATATCCATTGATCACTGCTCCGCTTGCAGGCCATGTAAGAACGCTTTCTTCTGAAAACCAAAGATTTGACGCGGCGCTTCCCGTCTGCTGAACTCCTTCTTCCGTCCCTGTTGTATCAGACACATCTTCCCTGCTTTCTTGTTCATTTTCATCCGTTTCTTCCACTTCCGGCAGGAGGATTTCATCTGTAGTTGTTTCTTTCGTGTTATCTTCTGTAAACTGTTCCGCCTCTTTTTCAGCTTTCGCCATCTGCTCTTTCATATCTTTTTTGTAGTTTCCGACCGTATATGTTCCAACGACCGCCAGAACTGCCATAAAGCAGACTACAATACCGATGGCTGCTCCTTTGCCTTTTAAAAAGGACATTTTTTCATTTTTATTCATTATCATCACCTCTGGTTATATTTTTGCCGGAAAATGATAACTTTATTCTGTCCTTTCAAAAAAATTTTTCTCTGACTCTATTGTTGATTATAATTACTTTATTTATTTTTTGCAATAAAGTTCAAATCCTTCTCTGTCTTTGTCCCTTCATAAAAAAACTCCAAAATGTCTTTATATGTTTTTCCGTCTTTTGCCATTTTATTTGCAGTCCAACAACTCAGCCCCATGCCATGTCCGTTTCCCGCCGTTATAATTTTTATTTTCTTCCCGCTTTCCGCAAACGAAAAAGAACTCGACGGAAGCGACAGCGCATCCCGAAATTGATCTCCTGTGCAAATTGTTTCTCCTATCCGAAGCTTTCCCACATATCCCGCCGAATCATGTTCTAAAATTTCAAAATCTTTAAAAGAATATCCTGCCGCAGCTTTTTCTCCGTCTGTCTCTGCCGCCAGAAAATGATGACATTTTTTCTGTATTTGATCATAGGAAAACGTAAATACGCCGACCTGTTCTTCCGATTCTTTATCTGCCGGACATTCTTTCACTTTAATATACGGAAACTCCGAACTTCCGAGCACTTCTTCCGCACTGCGCGACATTCCCGTATTTGACTGATGGAACGGTGTCCATGCATATGTATCATTATAAAATAACACCTCGTTTTCTGTCGCTTCTATGGCATTTCTGTATTTTTCATATCGCTTTTTATATTCATCGGCAGGCCATTGATCCTGCATTTCCTTCTGCGACAAATAATCGATCTCCAAAATAACATCTGATACATTTCCGGTTCTGTCCGACTTTTGATTCTCCGTCTCTTCTGCCTGAGTGCTTCTTTGCAGCGCACGGCTGATCTGTGTCCTCACAAGAACCGCCTGCGCCTTCAGTGCCTCCGTCTCTGTATCTGCCGGTACGTCTTTTGCCAACACTCCCGTAAGATACTCATTCCACTCTACTTCTGCAATCCCGTCTGCCTCTTCTTCCTCCGAAGCTTTAACTCTGATGTAAAAATTTTCATTCGTTGTCTCTTCTGGATCTACTCCGTTTACAAACACAGAAACAATGTACGGAAACAATATCAAAATAACAAGGAATGCAGCTGCCGATTTGAATTTTTGTTCTATCGTATATCTTTTCATCAAAAAACAGCCCTCCATATTTCTATCATATGAAGCGCTGTTTTTTTTATAACTTTTGTTTTATCGGACAAACGGTCTCTTTCTCATAATAAACAGGCATATCGCCTCGTATAACGGTACTAACGATGATAATACTGCATGAATAACCGGCATATTTCCTTCCGCGAAGTTTTCATAAATCTGTTTATTCACCAAGACGTTCAAAGCGATCTGAACTGCTCCGAATAAGATCGAAACAATGATCACTACGAAATACATAAAGAAAAACGCAAGTACGCTCATCCCCGCCCCTGTCACATTTTGATTCACCGCACTTCCGGCGAGCGTCATTCCGATGCCAAATACGAGTACCAGTACATAGATGCCGATCGCTCCGCTGTAGATGATCGGAAAAAGCAGTTTCCACAATCCCGGATTTTTGATCGTCGTATTTTTCAGTCGGATCGGACCTGCCATATTCCCGTGGTAATATGTTCTCGCAAAAGGTACAAATGCCATCCATGCATCTTTTTTCCCCATCCGCTTTGCGATCGTATACAGACCGAAAGAATGCAGAAGGTAACTTCCAAGCATAAATACGAGCATTCCTATCATGATCGCAAGCCAAAGCGAAGCGAACACTACGGCAAACATTTCTCCTGCCCTTTCCGGATGATACTGATACTCGTATTCATATGCGTAATCATACATATTTCTCATCTTACTACCTCCTTATCCCTTTTCCGAAAAATCAATCAGATGTTTTTACTCTTCAAGCGGAGCAACATCTACTTTTTCTAATTTCCAAATATCACTTACATATTCTTCGATTGTTCTGTCAGAGGAAAATTTCCCGCTGCATATCGTATTCATCATTGCCATTCTTGACCATCTCTGCTGATCTCTGTAAGCTTCTTCCACTCGTTTCTGAGCCTCTGCATAGGAACGGAAATCTTTCAGAATAAAGTAAGTATCCGCTCTGTCTGTACACTGCGTATTCAACAGAGAATTATACAGATTTTTATACATCTCGTGATCGCCGTTTGCATATGTGCCGTCCATAAGCTGATCGATCACACGTTTTAATTCCCAATCGTTAAAGTAAATATCCGTCGGATTATATCCTCCGTTATTCTCATAATTAATTACTTCTTCTGAACTAAGGCCGAAGATAAACGCATTCTCCGCTCCGACTTCCTGCACAATTTCCACATTCGCTCCGTCCATCGTTCCGAGAGTCGGCGCACCGTTGAGCATAAATTTCATATTACCTGTTCCCGACGCCTCTTTTGACGCCGTGGAGATCTGCTCGCTCACATCGGCTGCCGCAAAAATAATCTCCGCATTTGATACACGATAATCTTCAATAAATACGACTTTCAGTTTTCCGTTAATGCTTCTGTCATTATTTACAACATCAGCTACGGAATTGATCAGTTTGATCGTCTCTTTCGCTCTTAAATATCCCGCCGCCGCTTTCGCTCCGAAAATAAATGTTCTCGGATAAAACGACATCTCAGGATGTTCTTTGATCTGGTTGTACAGATACATAATATGCAGAATATTAAGAAGCTGACGTTTGTACTCATGGAGACGTTTTACCTGAACGTCAAAGATCGAGCGCGGATCAACTTCAATTCCATTATGCTCTTTAATATATTTTGCAAGACGTACTTTGTTCTCGTATTTAATCTGCATAAACTCACGTCTGGCCTTTTCGTCGTCCGCAAACGGTCTGAGCTTTTCAATCTGCGACAGATCTGTGATCCATCCATTTCCGATCTTATCTGTAATCCAGTCTGCCAGAAGCGGGTTTCCGTGTGCGAGGAATCTTCTCTGTGTGATGCCGTTTGTCTTGTTATTAAATTTTTCCGGCATCATCTCATAGAAATCACGGAGCTGCTGTGTTTTCAAGATATCTGTATGCAGCTTCGCAACGCCGTTTACAGAAAATCCCGCGATAATAGCCATATTTGCCATGCGAACCTGACCGTCTCTTAAGATTGCCATTTTCTTTACTTTATGCTCATTTCCCGGATACATCTCATTCACTTTGATCAGGAATCTTCTGTCAATTTCCTGCACGATCTGATAAATACGGGGGAGCAGTCTTGAAAACAGGTCGATCGGCCATTTTTCAAGAGCTTCTGCCATAATTGTATGATTCGTATAAGCACATGTTTTGCTCGTTACTTCCCACGCCTCTTCCCAGCTTAATCCTTCCTGATCGATCAGCAGTCTCATCAGTTCGGGAACCGCAACTGTCGGATGTGTATCGTTCATCTGAATGATTACTTTCTCATGAAGTTTACGAACATCAGAATGCTTTTTCTTATATTTCTCAAGCAGAGCCTGAAGACTTGCGGAGATGAAGAAATACTGCTGTTTCAAACGGAGTTCTTTTCCCGAATAATGATTGTCGTTCGGATAAAGAACGTCAACGATCAATTTCGCAAGATTTTCCTGCTCTACCGCCTTATGGTAATTTCCTCTGTCAAATTCATCAAGCTTAAAATCTGTGATCGCTTTTGCATCCCACACACGCAGTGTGTTTACGACATGATTTCCATATCCTACGATAGGCATATCATACGGAATCGCCAAAACAGACTCATAATTTTCCTGCACAAATTTTGCTTTTCCCGTCTCAGGGTCATTTTCAAAACGGATATTCCCTCCGAAGCGGACTTCTTTTGCATATTCTTCTCTTCTGATCTCGAACGGATTACCTTCTTTGAGCCAGTTATCCGGCACTTCCACCTGATACCCGTCTTTAATCTTCTGTTTAAACATGCCGTAACGATAACGAATGCCGCATCCATAAGCCGGATAATTCAATGTTGCAAGTGAATCAAGGAAACAGGCTACCAACCGTCCGAGACCTCCGTTTCCAAGCGCTGCATCCGGCTCTTGATCCTCGATTACATTCAGATCGATCTCCATTTCTTCCAGCGCCTCTTTTACCTCTTTATACGCTGTCAGATTGATCAGGTTATTTCCCAATGCACGCCCCATCAAAAACTCCATAGACATGTAATACACAGTCTTTGCATCTGCCTCGTCATACGCTTTCTGTGTTGCGATCCAATCATCGATGATTACGTCTTTCACTGCATAAGATACTGCCTGAAAAATCTGCTGAGGAGTTGCCTCGTCAATCGTTTTTCTGTACAGCGTCTTAATATTTTCTCTTACGGTTTCCTTAAATGTTTCTTTCTCAAATCCTTTATTATGCATTGCTTTATTCCCTTCCTTTTGATATGCCGCGGCGCATCGCATCCTTTATCTTACAAGAACGAATGCGCCCGGATGTGCCGCATATCTTAAAATTATTGTTTCTCAACGCCCATTGTAACTGCTTCTCCGTTGATCTTCCACTCTTTCACATAACCTGCCGGCTCTGCCTTTACAACTTTATCTGCAAGCACTTCCCCGCCGATCTCGTCACTGTGTTCTGCAAAGATCTTTTCCGCTTTCTCACTTCCGTTATACGTTACTTTGATGCGGTCCATAACTTCAAAGTCAGCCTCTTTTCTCATTGTCTGTACTTTACTGATAATTTCTCTGACAAATCCTTCTTCAAGAAGTTCCGGTGTCAGGTTCGTATCAAGAACAACCGTGATTCCATTGTCGTTTTCAGAAACATATCCTTCGATCTGCGCTGTATCGATCAGAAGGTCCTCTTTGAAAAGTGTGATCTCCTGGCCGCTTACATCAAGCTTAAGCGCTCCTGTTTCATTGATCTCATCCATAGCAGAATTTCCGTCTGCATGATCAAGCGCCGCTTTAATTCCCCCTAACATTTTACCATATTTCGGACCTACTGTCTTTAATTGTGGTTTAAAACTATAAGAAGTAAAGTCTCTTACATCATCTGTAAACTTTACATTTTTTACATTCAGCTCATCAGCTACGATATCCTGATAAAATTCAGGCAGATCAAATGCTGCTTTTACGAACATCTGACCGATCGGCTGACGGTTCTTGATGTTCGATGTATTTCTGCAGGCGCGTCCCATAACGACAAGCTTCAGCACATGATCCATATTCTGCTCAAGCTCTGTGTCGATCTGATCCTCGTTCACTTCCGGGAACATGCACAGATGGATACTCTCCGGCGCATTCTGGTCAACGCTGCGTACAAGATTCTGATAAATCTCTTCTGTCATAAACGGAATCATCGGAGCTGCCGCTTTTGATACCGTAACAAGCGCTGTATATAGTGTCATGTATGCATTGATCTTATCCTGCTCCATTCCTTTCGCCCAGAAACGTTCACGGCTTCTTCTCACATACCAGTTACTCATATCATCTACAAATTCCTGAAGAGCGCGCGCCGCTTCCGGAATACGATAATTTCCGAGGTTTGTATCTACCGTTTTTACCATCGTGTTCATCTTTGACAAAAGCCACTTATCCATAACGGACAGTTTATTATATTCTAATTCATATTTTGTGGCGTCAAACTGATCGATATTTGCATAAAGAACAAAGAAAGCATATGTGTTCCACAGTGTTCCCATGAACTTTCTCTGACCTTCTACTACAGCTTTTCCGTGGAAACGGTTCGGAAGCCACGGAGCGCTGTTCACATAGAAATACCAGCGGATCGCATCTGCACCGTATTTTTCAAGAGCATCAAACGGATCGACTGCATTTCCTTTTGATTTGCTCATTTTCTGTCCGTTCTCATCCTGTACATGACCAAGTACGATTACATTCTTATACGGCGCTTTGTTAAACAGAAGCGTTGAGATCGCAAGCAGGGAATAGAACCATCCTCTCGTCTGGTCTACCGCCTCCGAAATAAAGTCCGCCGGGAACTGTCTTTCAAACAGCTCTTTATTTTCAAACGGATAATGATGCTGTGCAAACGGCATTGATCCGCTGTCAAACCAGCAGTCGATTACTTCCGGAACACGGTGCATCTCTTTTCCACACTTCGGACATTTGATCGTCACAGCATCAATGTACGGACGATGAAGTTCAATGTCATCCGGGCAATTATCGGACATTTCTTTTAATTCCTCAATGCTTCCGACAGAATGCATATGTCCGCACTCGCATTCCCAAATATTAAGCGGCGTTCCCCAGTAACGGTTACGGCTGATACCCCAGTCCTGCACGTTTTCAAGCCAGTCGCCGAAACGTCCTTTTCCGATACTTTCAGGAATCCAGTTGATCGTATTATTATTTGCGATAAGGTCCTCTTTCACGGCAGTCATCTTGATGAACCATGATTCACGTGCATAATAGATCAGCGGTGTGTCGCATCTCCAGCAATGAGGATAACTATGCTCAAATTTCGGTGCATCATAGAGCAGACCTCTGGCATCAAGATCTTTGAGCACTTCCGGATCGGCTTTCTTTACAAACAATCCTGCAAACGGCGTCTCCTCTGCCATATTTCCTTTTTCATCTACAAGCTGAACAAACGGAAGGTCATATTTTCTTCCTACGTTCGCATCGTCTTCACCGAATGCCGGAGCAATATGAACAACGCCTGTACCGTCTGTCAACGTAACATATTCGTCACATACAACGTAAAACGCTTTCTTGTTCTGCTTCTGCGCACAATCTGCCGCGCACTGATAAAGCGGCTCGTATTCTTTTCCTTCCAAATCAGTTCCCTTATATGTCTCAAGCACCTCATACGCTGCTTTTCCTTCTTCTGCAAGTCTTCCAAGCACCGTATCAAGAAGCGCGCACGCCATATAATAAATATTTCCGTCCGCAGCCTTTACTTTCGCATAATCTTCTTTCGGATTTACACAAAGCGCAAGGTTCGACGGCAGCGTCCAGGGAGTTGTCGTCCATGCAAGGATATACGCATCTTCTTCTTTTACTTTGAATCTGACGATCGCAGAACGTTCTTTTACATCTTTGTATCCCTGTGCAACTTCCTGTGCAGAAAGCGGCGTTCCGCAGCGCGGGCAATAAGGAACGATCTTAAATCCTTTGTAAAGAAGCCCTTTATCCCAGATCTGCTTTAACGCCCACCATTCCGACTCTATAAAGGAATTATGATATGTGACATACGGATCGTCCATATCTGCCCAGAAACCTACTGTTCCTGAAAAATCTTCCCACATTCCTTTATATTTCCAAACACTTTCCTTACACTTATCAATGAAAGGTTCTAGTCCATACTCTTCAATCTGGTCTTTCCCGTCAAGTCCGAGCAGCTTTTCCACTTCCAGTTCTACCGGAAGTCCGTGTGTATCCCAACCTGCTTTTCTGGGAACCATACTGCCTTTCATTGTTCGATAACGCGGAATCATATCTTTAATAACACGAGTCAGCACATGACCAATGTGCGGCTTTCCGTTTGCTGTCGGAGGGCCGTCATAAAAAATATAATCCGGACATCCTTCCCGCTCTTCCATACTTTTCTCAAAAATGTGATTGTCGTCCCAAAACTTTTCGATTTGTTTTTCTCGATCGACAAAATTCATGTCTGTAGAAACTTTTTTGTACATGATCTTCTTCCTTTCCTCCTTAATAACAAAAAGCTTCCGTCCTGTAATAGGACGAAAGCTTATTCTCCGTTTTTAACCACCTGTTACAACATACTTGGATCTCACGCCTTGACTGTACGCGACAGAAAACATCTATTTACAGTATAGTACATCTCTTTCTATATCTCTTCTTTTCTGTAGCTTATGCATACGATTCGGATCCGCATATGGTGTCCTGTAACGTCGGACCTACGTCGGCTCTTACTTCTCTGTATTTATTTCAGATGCCGCGGCTCGGAAGTGATATTCAGGATCTGTCTACCGGTATCGGACTTACACCATCCCCGACTCGCTGTAACATTCGATCAGATCTTACTGTCTCCGTCATCGCCTTTTTCATCATATTTTTAATATGTCATATAAAATATTATAAAAAAAATATTAATATTAGTCAAGGTGGTTTTTCCGTAAACTTATTATAATCGTAACAGTTCAGCCACAATTATTTAGAATCAGTATACGAAAAAAAGAACTGTTCTACTAGACTATCCATGCAAAAACTGTTGTTGTATTGTATCGGGTAATTTTGAGGGAATTCCTCAGACCGGTGAAGCTGCCGGTATTTTTCACAGAAAGAATTTCTGTGAGTGGAATTATCATAGCATATC
>OJRS01001253.1_pt1 | contig 9861 bp, 7 predicted proteins | sample 1599261 | NCBI WGS metagenome assembly OJRS01 (sample SAMN03922531, study PRJEB24848) | human gut metagenome | isolation source: stool sample | host: Homo sapiens | place: Germany | collected 2010-05 | reverse complement strand
CGTCGGCAGCGTCAGATGTGTATAAGAGACAGATTATAGCCTTTCCGGGCAAATTTAATGGCAATGGCTTTTCCGATACCACGGGAAGCGCCGGTCACAAGTACAGTTTTTCTTGACATAAGCTCACGTTCCTTTCTGCATGTGTACAGTACTGTTTCTGTTCGCGTGTTCCACGATCAGTGACGCAGTATTTGCTCTTTCTATTTTAGCACAGAATGGAGAGGTTGGCATATATCTGGTTGATCTGTAAAGATAATTGTAAGAATTTGAAGTGCAACAATAGTAAAATCTATGCTATAATAATTACGAATTGGTTACAATATATTAAGAGATAATGAAAAAATAGACAGGAAACAATAAAAATGACATCACATATCTATGATCTGATCATAATCGGTTCAGGACCGGCGGGGCTTGCAGCAGCTGTGTATGCCCAGAGAGCCTGCCTGGACACTCTGATAATCGAACGATCTACGGTAAGCGGCGGACAGATATTAAATACCTATGAAGTGGATAATTATCCCGGATATCCTGGGATCAGCGGTTACGAACTGGGAATGAAGCTGCGGGAACATGCAGATCATCTGGGTGCGCAATTTAAAGAAGATACAGTTTTAAAAATAGAAGATAAAGGCCTGGAAAACTTAAAACAGGTCATTGGAATGAATGAAAACTATGAGGCAAGGACACTGATCCTTGCAACAGGAGCCGTTCATAAAAAGTTAGGCATTCCTGGTGAAAAAGAACTGACAGGAGCCGGTGTTTCTTACTGTGCTACCTGTGATGGTGCATTTTTCAGGAACAGGACCGTTGCAGTGATCGGCGGCGGTGATGTAGCAGTGGAAGATGCCATTTTCCTTTCACGTATGTGCAGTAAAGTCTATCTGATCCACAGACGGGGAAAACTCCGTGCAGCAAAAAGCCTTCAAAATCAGCTTTTCTCAAAAGGGAATGTGGAAATACTCTGGAATACAGAGGCAGAGGCTATAAAAGGTGATGGAGCAGTAGAAAGTTTATTGCTCCAGGATCATGTTACAGGTGAAAAGAAAGAAATTTCTCTTCAGGGCGTATTTATTGCTGTAGGAATACAGCCGGAAACAGCTGCTTTTGAAGGCGTTGTGGATATGGAACAGGGTTATATCAAAGCAGGAGAAGAGGGAATTACTTCTGTACCTGGTATTTATGCAGCAGGCGATGTGAGAACAAAAAAATTGCGGCAGATCGTTACAGCAGCGGCAGACGGTGCCAATGCAGTGACCAGCGCAGAGCAGTATCTGTCAGACTTAAAGAGAGGATAAGAGTACCGATGAACACATGGAAAAAATTACTGATCATCAGCGGAATGTGCAGCCTTGCAGGTGTGACACCGGCTTTTGCGTCCACAAATCTGGAAACCGGTTCCTCTCTTGCGGGAATTTCCGTAGCGTTAAATAATTATTATGCCGGAAATGCACAGCCGGAAAAGAAGCTGGCGTCATCTTACAATCAGTTGGAGGCAACAGAAACGAAAAAAAGCAGTGAAACAAAGACTGCAACAGAGACAAAGGCCGCAGCAACTGCAAAGGCAGAAACAAAAGCCCAGACCTCATCCGGAGCAAAAACAGAGACAAAAGCAGCGGCTTCTACAGAAGTAAAGGCAGCAGCTGTTTCACAGACAAAGGCAGCTTCTTCTGCCTATGATAATATTGCAGTATCTAAAGTAAGCGGATCTGTAAATATCCGTACAGAGGCAAATACCTCCAGTTCCATAACAGGAAAGATCTACAATGACTGTGCAGCAACGATCTTAGATACAGTAGACGGCGAAGGCGGAAAATGGTACAAGATCCAGTCCGGCTCTGTAACCGGCTATATTAAATCCGAATATTTTGTTACAGGCCAGAAAGCAGAAACAAAGGCAAAAGAAGTAGGAAAGACCTATGGAACAGTGGTAGATACCACCAGCCTTCGTTTAAGAGAAAGCCCGGATCTGACCAGCAAGACACTGACACTTTTATCAGAAGGCGCCCAATATTCTGTTGTGGGACAGGAAGGTGATTTCTTAAAAGTAGCTGTGGATACAGACCTGGAAGGTTATGTATTTAAAGACTACATGAAAACCAGTGTAGAATTTAATAAAGCTGTTTCTGTAGAGGAAGAAAAAGCCAAAGAAGAAGACGAAGCCAAGCGTAAAGAAGAAGCTGACAAGGCAATGAAAGAGTTAGAAGCTGCAAAGAAAGCGGAGAGCAAGGCAGCAGAAACCAAAGCAGAGACGAAAGCGGAAACCAAGGCTGAGACAACGGCTGCAAAGAAAGAAACAACAGCTGCTCCAAAGGAAGAGACCAAGAAGGAAAAGACAAAAGAAACAGAGGCAGCTATAAAAGTGATTGCAGCCAATCCGGAAAAGGCAGAGGATGTGACAGTAGCTGCTCCAACTGTTAAACAGGAGACAAAAGCAGAAACAAAGGCAGAAACGAAAGCTGAGACAAAGGCGGAAACAGTAGCAGAAACAAAGACAGAAACCAAGTCAGAGGGACCTGGAGCAAAGAAAGAGACAAGCTCTTCCAAGAAGACAGAAAGTTCTGCTGTAGAGACAGCTTCCAGAACTGCACTGATCGCCTATGCACAGCAGTTCTTAGGAAATCCTTATGTATACGGCGGCACCAGTCTGACAAAGGGCGCTGACTGTTCCGGCTTTGTTATGAGTGTATTCTCTCATTTCGGTATCAGTACAGGACGCAGTTCCAGAGACCAGGCAGCAAGAGGAAAGGCAATCCCGGTCAGTGAAGTAAAACCAGGAGACCTTTTATTCTATGCCAGCGGCAGCTATATCAATCATGTAGGTATTTATGTAGGAAATGGAAAGATCATCCACTCCAGTACACCTGCTACCGGTATCTGCTATGCACCGTCTAATTACAGAACACCTTGCAAGGCAGTTACATTTTTTGACTGATCCTGTTGAAACGTAAAAGTACATAATCAAAATTAAATATGCATCATAATGCACATAAAAATGGGGGAGCCGGTTTTGGCTCCCCTGTTTGTTTTTATGAAGTTTTAAAAGTTTTTAGAATTCAGGTTCGATCAGTCCATAAGTACCATTTTTACGCTTGTACACTACATTTACCTGCTCAGTTTCGGAGTTCAGGAATACGAAGAAATTATGTCCTAACATTTCCATCTGAAGGCAAGCTTCCTCAGGATTTACTGGCTTCATAGCGAATTTCTTGGTTTTTACGATCTGAATATCATCTTCGTAAGCGGTATCTTCTTCATCCTCAATAAATGCCTGGGAGAATGCGATAGCTGCCTGCTTCTTGTCGATGAGTTTCTTTTTATATCTGCGGATCTGGCGTTCAATGATCTCTTCTACCAGATCAATGGATACATACATATCGGTGCTGCTTTCTTCAGCACGGATGGTGTTGCCTTTAACTGGAATGGTCACCTCGATTTTCTGTTGGTCTTTCTGAGCGCTGAGCGCTACGATCACTTCGGTGTCAGGAGTGAAAAAATGTTCCAGCTTTCCGATTTTCTTTTCAACGGCTGCTTTCAAACCTGGAGTTACCTCAATATTTCGTCCTGTTATGGTATAACGCATAATCATCAACTCCTTTTTCTGAGATATGCACATTATATCATGTTTATTATAAAATTACAACATAAAATCTCAAATTGACTAATAATTTATCTTAATTTTTTATAAAAAAAGTATATGTAGGGTGCAAATGGCTATTGAATTATTAATAGTGTACATGAAAAAATGTCAATAGTAACTGTGCATATTTTGATGAAAAACAGCAGATTTATGAGATATATACAAAAAAGAAAGGACAGGAAAATGTAAAAGGGGTGTAAAAAAGAACAGGGTAAAATATGTGGATAATGTGGATAAGTCGGTGTATAACTAGAAAATGCAGAAAAACCGATAAAAATCGATGTGGATAACTTTGGGGGAAAACTTTGTGGATAAGTGTGGACAATGTGGATGTGCACAAAATCGAACATACTTTTTGTGCAAGATGTCTGGTTTACCATAATATGGGGGGAAATGTAAACTTTTTATGAAGTCGTTGAATAAATCCCGCTCAAGTGTTACAATGTATTAGATTGTATCATAAGCGTACTGGCTGCATTTGCGGCACAGATGCAGGTTGAAAAGAATTTTCATTTATATAAGGAAGAAGTTAGGAGAACTTACCATGAACGTAATTGAGAAACTGTTCGGGACTCACAGTGAAAGGGAATTGAAGATGATCCGCCCGATTTTGGCGAAGATCGAAAACCTGCGCCCCGAAATGATTGCCAAGTCAGATGAAGAGCTGCGCGATCAGACCCGTATCCTGAAAGCAAAGCTGGCTGACGGAGCAACTCTGGATGATATTCTGCCAGAGGCATTTGCTACTGTCCGTGAGGCGGCAAGAAGAACACTGAATATGGAGCATTTCCCGGTACAGCTGATCGGTGGTATCGTACTCCATCAGGGCCGTATCGCAGAGATGCGTACAGGTGAAGGTAAAACCCTGGTATCTACCTGTCCGGCTTACCTGAATGCATTAAAGGGAAAAGGCGTACAGATCGTTACTGTCAACGATTACCTGGCAAAACGAGATGCTGAGTGGATGGGACAGGTACATCGTTTCCTGGGTCTGACTGTAGGTGTTGTATTAAACGACATGAACAGTGCTCAGAGAAAAGAAGCATATGCCTGCGACATTACCTATGTAACAAACAATGAACTTGGTTTCGACTACCTGCGTGATAATATGTCCATTTACAAAGAACAGCTGGTTCTGCGTGATCTGGATTACTGTATCATCGATGAGGTTGACTCTGTTCTTATTGATGAGGCAAGAACACCTCTGATCATTTCCGGACAGAGCGGCAAGTCTACCAAGCTGTATGAAGTATGTGACGTTTTAGCACGTCAGTTAGAGCGTGGTACTGTTTCCAAGGAATTCTCCAAGATCGATGCCATCATGGGTGAAGAGATCGAAGAGACCGGTGACTTCGTAGTAGACGAAAAAGATAAAGTAGTCAACCTGACTGAACAGGGCGTCAAGAAGGTAGAGGAATACTTCCACATTGATAACCTGGCTGATCCGGAAAATCTGGAGATCCAGCACAATATCATCCTTGCACTTCGTGCCAACAACCTGATGTTCCGCGATAAGGACTATGTAGTAAAAGATGACGAAGTCCTGATCGTTGATGAATTTACAGGACGTATTATGCCAGGCCGCCGTTATTCTGATGGTCTGCATCAGGCGATCGAAGCAAAAGAGCATGTAAATGTACGTCGTGAAAGCCGTACACTGGCTACCATTACTTTCCAGAACTTCTTCAATAAGTTCGCAAAGAAGGCAGGTATGACCGGTACCGCTCTTACAGAAGAGAAGGAATTCCGTAACATCTATGGAATGGACGTTATCGTGATTCCAACCAACCGTCCTGTTATCCGTAAGGACTTAGATGACGCTGTTTATAAGACCAAGAAAGAAAAATATAATGCAGTTGTTGAAGAAGTTGTAAAGGCACATGAGAAGGGACAGCCGGTTCTGGTTGGTACCATTACCATTGAGACTTCCGAACTTCTCAGCAAGATGCTGACCAAGAAGGGCATTCCTCATAAAGTCCTGAATGCAAAGTTCCATGAATTAGAGGCTGAGATCGTTGCAGATGCCGGTATCCATGGTTCCGTTACCATCGCTACCAACATGGCAGGCCGTGGTACCGATATTAAGCTGGATCAGGAGTCAAAGGATTTAGGCGGCTTAAAGATCATTGGTACAGAGCGTCATGAGTCCCGTCGTATTGACAACCAGCTGCGTGGACGTTCCGGACGTCAGGGAGACCCAGGTGAGTCCAGATTTTACCTGTCCCTGGAAGATGACCTGTTAAGACTGTTCGGTTCTGAGCGTCTGATGCATATGTTTGAGGCAATGGGCGTACCGGAAGGTGAGCAGATCGAGCATAAGATGCTTTCCAATGCTATTGAGAAGGCTCAGATGAAGATCGAGGGCAATAACTACGGTATCCGTGAGCAGCTGCTTAAATTTGACGAAGTAAACAATGAGCAGCGTGAAGTTATCTACAAAGAGCGCCGCAAGGTTCTGGATGGGGATAACATGCGTGATCTGGTTCTGAAGATGATCACTGACATTGTAGAGAATGCAGTAGATATGTCTGTTTCTGATGAAGATACAGCAGAGAAATGGGATCTCACTGAGTTAAACAATCTCCTTCTGCCGATCATTCCATTAAAGTCTGTTGTACTGACAGATGAGCAGAAGAAGTCCATGAAGAAGAACGAATTAAAGCACACCTTAAAGGAAGCTGCCATCAAGCTGTATGAGACAAAGGAAGCTGAATTCCCTGAGCCAGAGCAGATCCGTGAGATCGAGCGTGTGGTTCTTCTGAAGGTTATTGACAACAAGTGGATGTCACATCTGGATGATATGGATGCTCTCCGTGAAGGAATTGGCTTACAGGCATATGGCCAGAGAGATCCGGTTGTTGAGTACAAGATGCAGGGCTATGAGCTGTACGAGGCTATGATGGCTGCGATCCAGGAAGAAACTGTACGTATCCTGTTCCACATCCGTGTAGAGCAGAAGATCGAGAGAGAGTCTGCTGCCAAGGTTACAGGTACCAACAAGGATGCAACTCCGATCGCTCCAAAGAAACGTGATGAGCAGAAGATCTATCCAAACGATCCATGCCCATGTGGTTCCGGAAAGAAATATAAACAGTGCTGCGGACGTATTAAATAAGTCCTATATGAACGAATTGAAAAATCTTCCTGCGTGGCAGTAAACCATGCAGGGGGATTTTTGCAAAATAATTAAAAATTTATAATAAGAAAGCGGGTGAAGCTGTGGTTGAGTTAGACAATTTTAAATATACGTTATCAACGTATGACAAACCATTAGTGGAAGTGAGGGATTCACTTTGACCTGGATAATAAGGTCAGACGAATCGACGAATTAGATAAATCCATGGAAGAGCCGGGATTTTGGGATAATCCGGAGCGCTCTACCAAACTGGTGCGGGAAGCAAAACACTTAAAAGACGAAGTTGATACTTTCCGTGAACTGGAGCAGGAATATGAAGACATCCAGACCATGATCCAGATGGGTTATGAGGAAAATGATGCTTCTCTGATCCCTGAGATCCAGGAAATGTTAGATCATTTTTCAGAGACCCTGGAAAAGATGCGTATGAAGCTTCTGCTTTCCGGCGAATACGATGGCTATGATGCCATTTTACGTCTGAATGCAGGTGCAGGCGGAACAGAGTCCTGTGACTGGTGCAGCATGCTGTACCGTATGTACTGCCGTTGGGCTGAGAAAAAGGGCTTTAAGGTAGAAGTCCTTGACTATCTGGACGGTGATGAAGCAGGTATCAAATCTGTTACCATTCAGATCAGCGGGGAAAATGCCTATGGCTATCTCCGTTCCGAGCACGGTGTACACCGTCTGGTACGTATTTCCCCGTTTAATGCAGCAGGCAAGAGACAGACTTCTTTCGTGTCCTGTGATGTGATGCCGGATATTAAAGAAGACATTGATATTGAGATCAATCCGGACGATATCCGTATTGATACCTACCGTTCCAGTGGTGCCGGTGGACAGCATATCAATAAGACCTCTTCTGCGATCCGTATTACCCATTATCCTACAGGTATCGTTGTTACCTGCCAGAATGAGCGTTCCCAGTTCCAGAATAAGGACAAGGCAATGCAGATGTTAAAGGCAAAGCTGTATATGCTTCGCCAGGAGGAACAGGCAGCAAAGGCAGCCGGTATCCGTGGTGACGTAAAGGACAATGGCTGGGGAAGCCAGATCCGCTCTTATGTCCTTCAGCCTTATACTATGGTAAAAGACCATCGTACAGGGGAAGAAAGCGGAAATGTAGATGCTGTTTTAGATGGCTCTATTGACAACTTTATCAGTGCTTATCTGCGCTGGATGAGTCTTGGCTGTCCGAATAAAAATGCCATGTCAGACGATCAATAAGCATACGCATAATAAATTTACAAAGACTGCTGTAAGACGAAAAGCTATTTTACAGCAGTCTTTTTTATGTGTTATAGATGGATCTGAAATATTGTATACTTTGTTCTTAATTTAACATAAGAAAGTGGTTGCAATTCCCATAAAAGTATGTTAATATCTTCCTCATGAATACAGATGTGTTCGCGATACGGACATGGACAGGAAGGAAGAAAAGGGTTCATGGAGGACAAAAGTAAGTATTTTGTTGTAAAACAAAAGGCAGTGCCGGAAGTACTTTTAAAAGTCGTAGAGGCAAAGAAACTTCTGGAAACAGTAAGAGCCATTACTGTGCAGGAAGCTGCAGACCGGGTAGGGATCAGCCGCAGTTCTTTTTATAAATATAAGGACGATATTTTTCCTTTCTATGATAACACAAAGGGAAAAACGATTACACTGGTAGTTCAGATGGATGACAGACAGGGACTTTTAAGTGACCTGCTTCATGTGGTTGCAGTGTACCGGGCAAATATCCTTACCATCCATCAGAGTATTCCGGTCAACGGAGTTGCTACTTTGACACTGAGTGTGGAAGTAAGGGAAGATACGGGAAATGTTTCCAGTATGATCGATGAACTGGAAGTATTAGACGGTATCCATTATGTAAAGATACTGGCCAGAGAATAAAAACAAAGATCGGGCCGGTAAAAAATATCAGGTAGCATACAGGGAGCGAGAGATTATGATCAAGACAGCAGTTATGGGATACGGTACCATTGGATCTGGTGTTGCAGAGATCCTGGACCAGAATAAGGCAGAAGTTGCAAAAAGTGCAGGACAGGAAGTTGAATTAAAATATGTTCTGGATCTGAGAGATTTTCCGGACAGCCCGGTAGCAGATAAGATCATTCATGATTTTAAGATCATTGAAGAAGATCCGGAAGTACAGGTAGTAGTGGAGACTATGGGCGGATTAAATCCGGCATACCCATTTGTAAAGGCCTGCCTGTTGGCTGGAAAACATGTAGTTACTTCCAATAAGGCTTTAGTAGCTGCTTATGGAACAGAGCTGCTTGCGATTGCAAAAGAAAAACAGGTAAACTTCTTCTTCGAGGCAAGTGTAGGCGGCGGAATTCCCATCATCCGTCCATTATACCGCTGCCTGATGGGCGAGCGCATTGAAGAAATCACAGGTATCTTAAACGGAACCACCAACTATATCCTGACTAAGATGGATAAAGAGGGCGAAACTTTTGAAAATGCCTTAAAAGAGGCTCAGAACCTGGGATATGCAGAGCGCAATCCGGAAGCAGACGTAGAAGGCCATGATACCTGCCGTAAGATCGCGATCTTAACTTCCATGGCAACGGGAAAGACTGTTAATTACGAAGATATTTATACAGAAGGTATTACCAAAATTACAGATATCGATTTTAAGTATGCAGAGAAAATGGGAACCTCCATTAAGCTGTTTGGAACCAGCCGCATCAAGGATGGCAAGGTAAGCGCTTATGTAGCTCCTGTTATGATCAGTAAGAACAATCCGTTATACTCTGTAAATGATGTATTTAACGGCATCGTTGTAAAGGGAAATATGCTGGGAACTTCTATGTTTTACGGAAGTGGCGCAGGAAAACTGCCAACAGCCAGCGCGGTAGTTGCAGATATTATCGAAGCAGTACAGAATATAGACAAAAATGTTCCACTTGGCTGGACTGATGAAAAACAGGAGATCCTTCCTATGGATCAGACCAAGTTCCGCTACTTTATCCGTGTTGCAGGCTCTTACAGAAACAAAGAGCAGGAGTTAAATGAGTATTTCGGCAAGGCCGAGGTGGTCGAACTCTACGGAATGGACGAATTTGCGATTCTTACAAAAGAAATG
>OJRS01001243.1_pt1 | contig 9905 bp, 6 predicted proteins | sample 1599261 | NCBI WGS metagenome assembly OJRS01 (sample SAMN03922531, study PRJEB24848) | human gut metagenome | isolation source: stool sample | host: Homo sapiens | place: Germany | collected 2010-05 | reverse complement strand
CAAAGAGTATCATAGCTTACGTATAGCACAGCCATTTAATCTGCGATCATTTGCGTTTCAATAATGGTATCATTTAATTAGGGTAGAAGGGTGATGTGAAGCAAGAAATAGACTATATTCCTCTTCTTTATTATAGGAGTCCTGCAAAATCGCTCCCTGTACCTTTAGATTCTCCCAACGTTTTTGGGGGTTGGATAACTCTTCCTTTGCCTTTAGCAACGCAACTGAAAGTTTCTCATACAAACTCTCCGTCTCAGTCTTTGTTATAGTTGCATCCGCCCATTGGGCAACTTCTACAAGAAGCAACGGTTCAGACGACATGATTATCAGATATTTATAAGGATAACGTTTTCGTATTCCCTGTAATATTTGCGTTGCATTCTCTTTTTTACCGGGACCGGCACCTATCAAATCGGATATAATAATATCAAATCCCTCAGCAAACAAAGGGGTAGGAATAGCTTCTATCACTGTGAGGCATTCGCTCTGAAAATTTTCTTTCAAATACTGCCGCGTTTTATATTGATCATCAATAGCAAGAATATTGAATGTTCTCTCTTTTAAAGAAGTTACAGAAGAACATTTGGTTACTTTGATATTAGTCTCCTCCCGCTTTGTATTTGCCTTATTCTGCTTTGACAAATAAAAGCAATACCAACTAAGAAATAGCAATAAAGCACATAAATAGATAACATAATATCCTGATACATCATGAAATAATGCAATCAAAGATGACACACCACCTACACCTGTGACAACAGATGCAAAATAAGTGCTAAGCGTTGTTTTCAGAACTTCCTTTAAGAAATTTTTCATATCTATTTTATATACAAGATTACTGTTTTATTAATAACTGATGTAAATCCGCTTGTTGTGTTTTGCAATATGGAATTATAAAAGCCCCATCTATGACAGTCCAGATGTTCCATTTCTGCCAGAGAAACGGGCTTTTCATTCCTTCCTAAATCATTAAAGCCACTTTTCACCCGGAAAACAACAGAACTTGTTTCAATATCAATATTCATTTCCAACTTTTCTTCTTTCACCTTACGATGTTCCAACAAATGATATACAATGCCATTCAAATAAATATATAAAAGAAGTTCTTTGGCCGGAAAAGAAAAAGAAGGCAAAAAGTCTTTATCATATTCTATCTCATCCCGATAGGCCACACATATATTATTCAGAATTGTATCCAGCGAAACCGTCTTTTCCAACGGATTGCCATACACACACATGTCTGGTGGCAGCAGAAGATAATCAATATAAAAAAATAATGCCTGCATATGCAAATAGGAGACCCGCATACAATTGCATATAAAAAACATCTCTTCGGGCAATTCCTGACGGTTAGAAGTAGCCCAATTGCAGATATCCGATAATTTCCGATAGCAGGTACGTATCACACGATTCATTTCATGAAGATAGATACCTATCGCTGTATTATCTGAAATATCCTGCAGAAATGCAGGAGCTGAAGCAGGGGTATCACGATGAGGGAATACTAAGATAATCGAAAAAAGTTCATAAGGTACATTATCGTAACTGTTGCTGGCTTCTTCACCGCTTTCCACTATTACCTGTACCTCCTGCGAATCGGCTATTTCTTTCACTATGCTTAACCCCAATCCATGTCCTTCAGTTGTCAAATACTGAGCATTAATCCCACGATATTCATGTTCTAAAACACGCTTTGCTTCGTCCTCTTCCAGCCGGGGGCCAAAATTAGAAAAAGTAATCTGTTTATATTCATCATGCACTTCCATCTGCATATCAATAGTAGTGTTTGGCATACTATATTTAACAGCATTATCCAGTATTTGCGTAAACGCCAACCTAAATAAAGGCGAATAATTATACAAAGTCCAGGCTTCTCGTTTTTGTTCGGGTGTCTCTATATCCGGAGCTATCAGAATCTGATTCAACCTTCTTGTTCTTACTTCGCGAGCGTCTTTTTTCCGATACATATTATGATATTTTTTGTGATTCTTATCACTATTATAATCATTAATGTATTTTCTGCATATCTCTCCGACATTCATAGGACTACACTCTTCGTTGGCAGCAAACATCCGACGGTAAATATCCATTTCTTCCCGGGATGCAGACAAAGCACACAGTTTCTTTCCCAATGGAACTGCAAGAGATTCGTCCATAGTAGAAGAAAGTACTTCTATTTGTTCCTGCCATTTTATACATTCGTCCGCAAAATGAATGACTGCCTCATTGCATTGCGCTATCAGATTTTGGTTAGTCATAGTTCTATGATATGATAAAAATAGATTATAAGAGTCTGTTTATATTCAACTCACCAGAGAAGTCTACATGCAATATTAGCAAGATTTACAATCATATGCAAGGTTTTGCAGAAGATTTAATCATATAACATACGACTACTCTTATTCAAAAACAGTATAAATAACAAGAAGGTGTCAAAAGCCTGAGAAAACTATTAATATATAAATTTAGAAACGCAGATTAACGCCAAGTCACGCAAAAATTAAATTAAATCTGCGTAAATTAGCGTTAATCTGCGTTTTAATAATAGCGAATTCTACTTTTGCCCCTCTTATAGCAACTTACTAATCAAGAAGTTAACGCGTAATCATCAGCCGTTCATTTTTTACAGAACCATCCTGTAACTCAATTGTCACAATATAGTTGCCCTCTGCCAGATCCATTGCCTGAACAGTAACTTCTGTTTGTCCCGCAAACAAAAGTTCACGCACAGCAAAACCGGTCAGTGAATAGATGATAACACGCTTAATTTCCTGATCGGCACACACATGCAGGACATCTTTTACCGGATTCGGATAGATTTGTACATTCTTCTCGGCGAGCACGGCAGACAATCCCGTACCTCCTCCAAACAGGCCGGACTGGCTCTTTAAGATTGTAAATGTCGTAGCCCCTGTAAACTGACGTTGCGGACGCATTATCTCCTCAGCCATTGCACCATCCACCTTCAAACAATGGTCTTCGGCGGTTACAATATAAGTTTGGCCGCCCACCTGCTCTACATGGTCTATTTGAAACAATTCATTCATATCTTCCTGTGTTTTCACAGCACCCGAAGGTGGGTTAATCACTTTATAAGATCCAAATTTAACCGACATCCAGCGCCCCTTTAACTCATCACCGGCAGGAATCATAGCATCGGTAACAAAAGCATTGCAGGAAGCGCCGTCTTCCTTGCGTACAGTAGAGGTAATAGTTCCGGAATATTTGTAGTTCTCTATTTCTGCCGATTCTTCTCCTACGGATAACCGGGAACCGTTAATCAAAATACTCTTCGCCTTCTCTGCGTCTTTACTCTTTGAAAAAACAGCTATCTTACCTTCCATTGCATAGCGCCCATCGGCTGTCGATATTTTCTCAGCCGGATCAATACCTGTAATCAGCGCATTGTTCAGATTCACAAGAATCACATCTTCACGACCATCGGTAAAGGTGACAGACACTCCCACATATTCTTCACTATTCTGATTTAACGGAACTTGTTTTACCGAAACAATCTTAGAACCACCATTATACGCCTCCATCACATGGGTAAACAAACTACGCATACCGCTGTTTCCGGTGCGGCGTTCCACCAAAGCCGGACGCCAATATTCATACATCGTTGTTCCGGTAGCACGACGATAGGAATTAGGCGACTTACCTAAATATACCATAGACCGGGCATCATCCACAGCAAAAATCTTAACACCTCTGGAAGCATCCTGTACATAAGTCACGCTCCATTCTCCGGGAGATTGCGCTTTTGACATTTCACGAAAAACACCATACCAGTTTGTTTTATCACCTTCTACCACCGGATCTTTATAGGTTACTCCGGTTGGCAGGAGTGGGTATTGGCTGTTAATTTTCGTCATAGACAGGCTGGTTTCAGTCGTCTGATCATACTGTGTAGAGCCGTGTAACAGGTAGTCGTGCTTCGTTCCTCCCTTAACCACAAATAAATCGAGCAGATAAGGACGAGACGGATCAATCGTATTCAAAACATGAATACGCTGATAACGTTCTACTTTTCCCGGACGGATCGTTTTACTATAAACCTCTGTTGCAGCAACCCCGTCAATCCCCGGTTCAAACAAGGTGAAGTAACCATTTGTAAATACGTGGCCACTATTGCCAAGAACCTGGCGGGCTGAAGTGAAGTACTGAGTTAGTTCTTCGTCAACGGCAACCAGATTATGAGCCGTCACACTATTTGTATAATCGCGTCCCGGAAGCCGGGAGTAACGGATATCACCAATCTGCTCTTCTCCATTGGCATAAAGGGTCATAGACATCACACTATGACCTACATGATTGGCTTTATCATTTGCTCCGATATTCGATTGAATCTGCTGATCGCCCGTACCTGCTCCCAACATGGCATGATAGTAAGCTGGCAATAAATAAGATTTGGTAGAAGTTCGCTTATCACTGTATCCGGCCGTGGTATCATCAAACGGAGCCATATCTCCATTCGGAAATCCAACCTGTTTATGAACCAACGTCGTACGCTGGGTAAACTCCTTACGTGTAAGGGATTTTGCAGCAATACGGCGCATCGCGTCAGTTTTCGGTTCAAACATACTGAAATAATCTTCCAACAGCTTAACGTTTGCATAGTTCTCATCAGCATATCCTCTGTGGTAAGAGAAGGACTCAGGATACATACCGTCACGCTTGAAATTGTTTGCAATACACAACGTATAATAACGATCGACAAAATCAATGATTTTTTCTTTCATTACTTCGTCTTCAATAATAGCAGCCACCTGAATCAGTACACCAATATGTCCCACCAGATTGGTAGATTGATGAGTAGACATCGGCTGGTCAATCACCCATAATCCTATATTAAGGAACAGATCATCAACAATATGCCGGCGTACATCGTAGCCTCTCTCTGCCGAAAGCTCCTTTAGCGCCTGACTTTCATAAATACGATCAAACGATAGTAGTTCTCCCTCATGAAATTCATGAGTCAACCCGTTATGATCCGAAGCACGTTGTACGTTCTGATATTTCGAAAGGTCACTCTTATTCACAATCCGGTCTTTATTCCACCCTTCGGTCATAAAGAAATCAGGCACCGCATTTGCCCACTTGTCTAAAGCCAAAGCCACATAACGGGCATACTTTTCATCTTTTGTCAGTTGGTAGGCAGCTCCCAAAATGGGTAAGTTCTTAGTCATAAAAGCTGTTTTTCCATAATCAATCTGAGCCTGTACATAAGTGTTGCCTTTGGACGTTTTATAATACGGGACTTTAATGATCTTTCCGGTCATAACCTCTGCATTGGCATATAAAACCGTATAATTACTGTTTGGAAACACAGTACCGGTAGCCTTACAGGTTATTTGGTCCGGCCGGGCGGGATCCCATGTCCAATCCGTACTATTAACAGAAGCCGGGCTATGCTGCAAACTACGGGGAGCTTGTGTGGGAACTAATCCCAACCATTCAGCTTCCGTATAAGTATCTACCAGTTTTTTGGCATTCGACAAAGTAGATGAGTTATTTCCTAACGGATAATAAGGCCGGGTAAGCGGTTTGGTATAATTGTCATTCTCCAGATATTTCTGAACAATCAGGCCTCCCAAAATAGGGCCATACCCTTCTGCGGTTCTTGAGTTATATGAATAAGAACGAATCCGATACGTCACCGGAACCTGAGAGATAATAGCTTCCTTATTAATATAATGCAGATAGACCCAGCCATCTGCCGAAGGGTGTTTCACCTGTATCACCTCTGTCCAGGAACCATCCGCGTTTTTTTTATCGAGTGCAATGCCATCTGATACGCCTGATTTATAAGGTTTCAACAGAAACAGGGCCATCTTACCGACACTGGGCAATTCCGGTAAAATCAAACTACTGGTTATATGAGATTCTCTAAATACTTCCGATGCATCGGCTCTATATAAATTTTTCATATTCAGCATGCCGATAGAGCTATTATAATTTCCGGGACGCACTTGTTTCACTATATATTCAAGTTCAGTTCCACCAATATTTGCCACCTCTGCCCCCTTGTAGACCTTGCGGGTTCCTGTAATCCAACTTTTAGCCCAATAATCATTCGCAGTACTTCCGTTGCCGGGCGCCATGGACGCATTTCCCCAGTCCGCTGATAAAAATGAATCATAAATATAGCATTCGTCTACATTGATATTGGTTACATCAGATAAACTTTGTGCCTGAGTGGTCAGTGTGAGCGTGCACACGCTCATCAAAAGAGATTTAAAAAGAAGTAGTGTCTTTCCCATTGCATTCGTCTTTATATATTAATGATAGATTAACGATTACAAATTAACCTCTTTTTTTATAGAGAGAATTGAAGTATTTTCTCAAAAGATTGCACTAATATACACAAAAAGAGATGGAAAGATAATAAATCACCTTTTCACCTCTCTTATTTCTTACAATCTGATAAGTTGCCCGGCTATTTTACTTTCTTTACAACCCGTGCCGGATTGCCCACCGCAACACTATCAGCCGGTATATCTTTAGTTACTACACTCCCTGCTCCAATGATACAACGATCTCCAATCGTCACTCCGGGACAGATAACAGCGCCACCACCAATCCAGCAATCTTTACCGATCGTGACCGGATAAGCATATTCTTTCGGTTCACGCCGTTCTATATAATCCACCGGATGATGAGGGGTATAAATCTGCACACAAGGGCCTACCAATGTATGAGCTCCGATCGTTATATATCCACCATCCAGAAAAGTACAGTTAGCATTGACAAATACATGTTCGCCTAGCCGGATACCATCACCGTGATCACAGTGAAAAGGCGGGCAAATAACAGATGTAACAGGGATATCCGGTATCACTTCCTCGAGCAAGGGACGATATTCCTCGTCATAAGTACTCAACCCACGCATACGGGCCAATAACTTTTTAGCTTTCTCAAAACGTACCTGCATTTCCGGCACAGCCATATCAGCCAGTTGCCCATTACGCATTTTGTCTACTTCACTCATCTTATTCTGTTGCTCCATTAGTGAATATTAATTTCTTTTCGTTTGATAATCGTTCATTAAACTCAAATCCCTCCCAGTGAAAAGCTTTCAAATCCTGCGGAGATTCTATCCGGTTTTTCAGAATAAAACGTGTCATCTCCCCACGAGACATTTTGGTGTAAACTACAATAGTAGAAAGTTTGCCATTCTTCCATACATGAAATTCGGGGGTAACAATCGTCACTTCCTGTTCTATACGCTTCCAGTCAAACAAACCACGCATTTCATCACTTGCCAGATTACATAGCACGCCTCCGGTGGCTTTGATCTCTTTAAGAAATGAATCGGTAAGCCGGGACTGCCAATAAGAAAACAGAGTTTTACCACCTTGCTCAGGGAGTCTTACATCTCCTTCAAGACGATACAAACGGATTAGATCTAACGGACGAAGTAAACCGTGGCAAAATGAAGTGAACCGAAGATGTTCCTGTGCATAGCGAAAATCGTCGTCTGAAAAATCTTTCGGATTCAACCGCTTAAAAACAATACCTGTATAGGCAAGCAGGGCCGGAAGCGCACGAGTATCCTCTGAATGAAAAGCCTGATAACGTTTGTAATTCTCGACAGCAATCTTAGGATTCACACGCAACAAATGCTCTAACTCTTCTACAGAAAACTGCGACATCTCTAAAGCAATTTCTGCCGCTTCTTTCTGAAAACAAGGTATAGTAGTAAAAGGGACTTTCACTTTTGAAACATCACTCATGGTTTTGGCGCAGGATAAAAGTATAAGCATAAATGGAGGATTTACGATTTAATAATTTACGATTTACGATTGATAAATGATAATTGGCAAATCACAAATGAGGATTTACGATTGATATTAGTTTAGAGCAAAGTTAAACTTTTTAGTTGTACCTTTGTTGTTCATTTAATAAAAATAACAATCAGTATGGGAAAGAAGTTTTATTTTGCAGCAATACTCTGTGCTTTTATTATGACAGGGTGTACAAACAGTAAAAAAACAAACAATGCCGACAGTATGAGTGCAGATACTACACAGGTAGCAGATATGCACAATGCAGAAACCTCACTTGATTATTTTGGAGAGTATAAAGGAACAATTCCCGCAGCTGACTGTCCGGGGATAGATGTTACTTTGGTTTTCAACAAGGATCATACGTATACACAGAAATATATTTACCAGGAAAGAAAAGATGCGGAATTTGATGAAGCAGGTACTTTCATAGTAGAAGGCAATATATTGACTACGACTTCCAAAGAAGGAGATAAATCTTATTATAAGGTGGAAGAAGGCCGGATAGTAATGCTGGATGCAGACAAACAGCCCATCACAGGAGCACTTGCTGATTTGTATGTGTTGAAGCAGGAAAAAGTCTTTTAATTACGCTTCTTATTCAACACAATAAATCAAAAGTATGATAAAGAGATAGGAAATTATGTAAAAAAACAGTTTATATATTCTATCTCTTTATCAAAGGTAAAATAGTACAAAGAGAAAATTATTGTATACTGTTCAATAAATCAATTTTCCCCTCATTAACCAATTTCAATATCAATTCACCAAACAGTGTATTTTGCCATGCAAACCAGGCACGGGTAAAATTGGCAGGATCATCTTTATGGAAGGATTCATGCATAAACCCTGTACCTGCATCCGTATCCATAAGCATCTTCACACAAGTCTTTATCTCTTCGTCATTCTGGCTTGTGAAAGCTTTCATCATAATACTCATCGGCCAGATCATATCATAACCGATATGTGGACCTCCGATACCTTCTCCGGCTTTTCCTTTGAAGAAATACGGATTGTCTTTGCTCCATACAAAACGACGCGTATTCTGATAGATCGGATCATTCACATCCATATCGCCCAGATAAGGCATAGCTATCAGACTGGGTACATTCGCATCATCCATCAACAGCTGATTTCCGAAACCATCTACTTCAAAAGCATAAATTGTTCCGTATTTGGGATGATTATAGGTTGCATATTTCTTCAGTGCACCTTCCACTTCCTCTGCAAGATCCGTACATTGCTGAGCCAGATCAGTTCTCTGATTTACCGCAGTCAATATCTCTGCAGCTTTTCTAAGTGAAGATACGGCAAAGAAGTTTGACGGAACAAGAAATTGCAGTGTTGTAGCATCATCCGACGGACGGAAAGAAGAGACTATCAATCCTACCGGATTTACAGGAGCTCCCAAACCATTATTATTCAGCGTGTCGAGCGCACGCTCCGTTTTACGCTGGAATTTGTAATAATCCACCTTATCTTTACGCTGCTGCTCTTTAAATGTTCTCAAAATATTGGTGATGGCCTGTATCCATTCGTTATCAAAGATGCTGGCATCTCCTGTCTCTTTCCAGTATTGATAGGCCAATCGAAGCGGATAACAAAGAGAATCAATCTCCCATTTACGCTCATGGAGTTCCGGTTTCATATCCGTCAGGTCACTCATCCAATCGCCACCTTTCGCTCCATCATTGAAAGCATTTGCATACGGATCAATAATGATACACTTAAACTGACGGCGAATGACTCCTTCAAGCATTTTTTTCAGTTCCGGATCTTTGTTTACCAACTGTATATAAGGCCAAACCTGTGCCCCGGAATCACGCAACCACATGGCATGAATATCTCCCGTATATACAAAAGTATCGGGTTGACCATCCGTTGTACGGTAATGTACAGTCGTTTCGAGCGTATTTGGGAAACAGTTTTCAAACATCCAGGACAATTTCCGGTTAGTCAACAACTTCTTAACCCGCACAATTTCAGCCTCTACCGCTTTAGAGGTAAACAATCGCTTCTTCATCTCCGGGCGGTTACTCTTATAAGCGGCCGCCAGACATGCCTGGTTGATTACAACTGTATTGTCTTTTGCCACAACAAAGTCGGCTGCATTTGCAT
>OJRS01001238.1_pt1 | contig 9915 bp, 9 predicted proteins | sample 1599261 | NCBI WGS metagenome assembly OJRS01 (sample SAMN03922531, study PRJEB24848) | human gut metagenome | isolation source: stool sample | host: Homo sapiens | place: Germany | collected 2010-05 | reverse complement strand
AAGTTTCAATAACTTCAAATTGTATTTCCTCAAACAACGTAAGCACACCGCTGTCAACTTTGTCCAACAGCACATATGTCTTCATGATCTCAGATCTGTGAACCGCTTCATTCTTACGTTTACGAAACCCGACTCCTTTCCCTATGGCAACTACTTCCCGACCACGAAAATCTTTCGCTATCACAATATTATTATTAACAATCTTATCCACAATCAAAATTTGCCCTGTATCTTCTTTCACTATCACACCTCCTCCCTAAAACAACAAAAAAGACAAACTCTATAAATGACTGCTCACTCTTACAGTCATATTATAGAATTTGCCTTAATAACCAAGATTAAGTAACAAGCCTATGATTCCCTGTTTCGTATTTATTTTACAAAAAGAATACTACAAATCAATCTTTTCGTCAACACTTTTTTGTATTTTGAGCATTTTTTATATATTTTTTTCAACTTCTTTGTGCAAATCTACTATTCCGAAGGAAACGCCGTTTCCGGTGTTCCTCTTTCTTATTTTACTTTGACTACTTCTCGGACATGTTGCCATAACCTCCAAACCAGTTAAGTCACCTATTTTTTCAGTTACATAGGTTTTAACAACATCATACACCACCCCTCATTAGGTTCATCATCCAACAGATTATTTGCTGCCTGGGGATTTTGCAAAGTTTCTGCTATATATACTATTTTTTCCTCCAAATCCCGGTAAAATAGTAGCAAAATATCTTAACTCATAATTTGTATTAGCCATTTATTTTTCTCCGAAGATTTGCAAACACTTCTTCGTGTGTATATCTTTTGTCATTCTCTGCAGAAAACCTGTCTTCTGATAATTCAAACCATAGAATTGGCTTGTCCCTCTGGTATCAGACTATTCAACACTTCCTCAAATCGTGGCATAAACTGTACTTCATCCAGAAGAAGATAATACTTCTTACTATCCTTCATAGCATCTTTAATGAACTTATAGCACACCTTGGGATCTCTCAATTCTTCATTTTCGATACCGTCCAATGCAATTTCAATAATGTGATCTGTATCAACACCATTTTCCAGTAAGTATCTCTTAAATATGGTAAACAATAAAAATGATTTTCCGCATCTACGAATCCCAGTAATTACCTTTATCATTCCGTTATCTTTTCGCTCTATCAACTGTTGTAAGTAAGCATCTCTTTTAATTTCCATTATCTAATTCCTCATTTTTATGCATTTGCACAATTTTTAGTAATGAAATTCTACCACAGAAAAAACAGATTTTCAATATCTACTCCTATTTTATGTTCATCGACACGCTTTTATGTAATTCTATTGAATAATTTCCTGCAGAATTTTTCCACTAAAATTTCACTATTTTTCATTACTTCATTGCCTTCGCCAGATTATAATCTATATATTCCTCTTATTATATGAATTGTAAAACATTAATTCTCCACACTTCTTACCATCATTTTTTTCTGCAATTACTTGTGGAACCAATTTCCCATTTTCTCCGTTTTTGATATAAACAGCTATAATATAAGAACTTCTATCATATGTATAATTTTCTTTATCCTTACTTGTTTGAACCAAATGATAACGGTATACTCCGCCATGCTGGAACTGCAATGAAATCATCTTTTCCGCATTATTACCATCCAGTACAAAAACATGTCTGTCGTTATCAGAATCTCCCGGCATAGGAATGCCTATGTCTAATGCACGAAATTCATAAGTTCCAGTAAGATCAATTCCTTTTTCATTGCTATTTTCTTCAAAATTTTGCTTAACTGTTAACGGAACCTCTACTACATTTGATGCAGCTAAAACTTTATCAGCAGGAAAACACAAGAAGCTAAACAATAGAGCTGCTAACACAAGTATCTGTCTATTTTTCTTCATATTGCGGTTCTCCTTTTTCATCAGCATTATTTTCTAAAATTCTTCCAATTAGAAGATGTCTGCCGTTTGTACTCTCTGAAGTACAAGTAGATAGCGTTACATATCTTTCATTATCATCAAAAGATGTTTTCTTCAAACAAAACAGAAATGGGAAACCTGGCATACCCATAAAGAAGCGCTGAAACGGAAAGCGGAGGTTGAAAACCAACAGAACAATGGTACATTCCTTCCTCCGAATAATCAGAAAGTTTCAGATTTTCTGTATGATTTTGTTTCCACGTATGGGGAGAAAAAATGGGGCGTGTCTATGTATGACAATCAAACAGCCCTGATTGCCAACTATATCAATCCGATTATCGGAGATATGGAAGTGCAAGACATTACTACCCGCGTGGTGGATAAGTATATTCAAACACTTCAAAAGACGCCTTCTGTTTCTCGGAAGAATAGGAAAGCACGGACAGAATTTGTCACGAACTCAACGATTGAGAAAATCATCAAACTTCTACGGTGTGCTTTTAAGCAAGCTGTTCGTTGGGAATTGATTGAAAAAAATCCTTTTGACAATGTAGTCCTTCCCAAGACTGAATATAAAAAGCGCGATATTTGGGATGCTGAAACGATTCGTCTTGCTTTGGATCAGTGTACCGACAGTAAACTGTATATTGCCATGAACCTTGCTTTTGCGTGTTCTTTGCGTATGGGGGAGATTCTTGGACTAACCTGGAAAAATGTTCATATTGAGGATGAAAACATAGCAACTGATAATGCTTATATCTACATAGAAGCAGAACTGGCACGAGCGTCCAAACAGGCGATTGAGACGTTAGGAGAAAAAGACATTTACCATATCTTTACTCCGTTAATGCCGAATACCAGCACCCGGATAATCCTGAAAAAACCAAAGACAGATTCCAGCATCCGTAAGGTCTGGCTGCCTAAGACAGTTGCCTATATTCTTCGGGAATGGAAAACATCACAGGAAGAATTAAAAAGTTTTCTTGGTGATGAATATCAGGACTTCGATTTAGTGGTAGCACTGCCAAATGGCAGACCTTGTGAGAATCGGATTATTGAGAAAGAGTTTTCACTGTTGAAACAGAAAGCAGGGCTCCCAAACGTTGTATTTCACTCTTTGAGGCATTCCAGTACGACTTACAAGCTGAAACTCAACCACGGCGATTTGAAGGTCACCCAGGGCGATACAGGACATGCAGAAATAGATATGATTACGAAAGTCTATGCTCACATTCTCGACGAGGATCGCAAGATCAACGCACAGAAATTCGAGAGCGCTTTCTATGCAAATCCTGATTTGAGAAAAGTAACACCTCCGCAAGAACAGCCTCAGGCACAGACCATAGACCTTGCAGCATTGATCGAACAGCTTCAAAAATCACCGGAACTTGCAAATACACTGGCAGCACTGATTGCAGGCCAAAAAGCGGTCTGAAATCTCAAATTAGCAAGGACATCGTTTCTGTTCGTTTCCAATTAGCAAAATATAAGTTCCAACTCATAAACATACATTAACCTCCAATAAAAGAAAAATGGTTTTGTCTAAAGAGTACAGCTAAACAAAAAAAGCTGTAAACCCTTGAAAACAAAGGCTTACAGCGTTGTTTCCAGCGTCCCAGAGAGGATTTGAACCTCCGACCCCACGCTTAGGAGGCGTGTGCTCTATCCAACTGAGCTACTGAGACATCTATCAAAAATATTAAGTTGTATGCAAAATTTAGACTCGAACCATCTACCGCTTAGGAGGACCCTGTTATATCCATTTAACTAACGAGACAAATGCCGCTTTTCCTTGAAAACATTCTGTTTTCAGGATTTTTGTTATGGCAACCTTTATTTTAATTATCAGCTCTTTTGAAGCTGTTAATTACAATTATTTTACTTTTTTAATATTTGTAAATACCTCATCTATTATAACAGTTTCATCTGTCTGCTACAACCGTTTTTCGTATTTTTCTGAAATCATTTTGCTTCCACTATTTTTTCCATGATTTTTATTTTTGTTAGTTTTACGTTAAATTCTGGTTTTTATTTTTGTTAAGTTTTTCTCTCTATTTTAAATCTTTGTCATTTATTTTAAATGACTGTAAGGTCTATTGTATGTGTTTTTTTCAAATGCTACGATAACTATCGGCATGTGACCGTCTTTTACTGTCACGGCATCATACGAATAAAACAGGAACTTTTACAGGAGGTTATTATGAAAAAACGAATCGTTCAATTACAGATCGGCGCTGCGGCGATTGCAGCAATTCTCGGAACGGGAAGCGTTATAAATGCATTTCCGTGTTCCGCCGCTTTGGTCACTGCTTACGCAAAAGAGCAGAATACCGAGGAAAATGTAACCGTAGTCAATGAAAAGACAACATGGAAATATCTTGACAACAACACAGATCCGGCATCCGGGCTGTCCTCGCTCACTGCTTGGACTACTCCTGATTTTAATGACTCTGCATGGAAGTCTGCCGCCGGAAAATTCGGTGCGAAAAGGGGCGCTCTTACATCTTTTAACGGATTTACTCCGACAGTTCTTTTACAGCAATATCAAGATCAAGAAAACAGCAAATGTACTCCGACATTTTTCTTCCGTACAACTTTTAATGCACAAAATATTGATCAGATCACTTCTGTCACAGGAACTCTTTTCCATGACGACGCTGTTGCCGTTTACTTAAACGGACAGTTGATCACTTCAGCCGACATGCCGGATGAAAAGCATGAAAATAATCTTTATTATGCAGGAGTAAGCGCAGGAGCTCCTAAAGAAGCTTCAGTTGTTCTTACAAAAGATCAACTGAAAAGCATCTTAAAAGAGGGATCAAACGTTCTTTCTGTAGAACTTCATCAAGACCGTGAATCCAGTTCTGATATTTACTTTGAATTTCAGAATTTGTCTTTAAACTATAATGAAAATAATACAGACGGCGATAACAGCGGAAGCAATGATGAAAAAGTAACGCAGAAATCTATTTTTCTAACTGTAGGAAACGATACGTCAAGTCAGGGAATTACGTGGTACGCCGACACAGAAACGGCAGGAGAAGTTCAGTATGCGGTAAAAACAGGCGATACATTCCCTGAAAATTACTTAACTGTACCCGCTTCTTCAACAGCTGCAAACGAAAAAGGATTCTATTCTAATCAAGCGGTTCTTACAGGACTTCTTCCTGATAAAGAATATGTGTATCGTGTAAAAAATGGCGATACAATCAGTGATATTTATAGTTTTACTTCCGGAAACAACGACGGTTCTTATGAATTCGCCTTCGTAGGAGATCCTCAGATCGGCGCCGGCAGCACAGACAGCGATATTGAAGGATGGAATGAAACTTTGAAAACTATTTCTTCAAAATTTAACGCCGACTTTCTTCTTTCAGGCGGAGATCAGGTAAACACGGCCTCAAATGAAACACAGTATACAGGATACATAAATGAGTTGTTTACTTCCCTTCCGAGCGCTACGACAATCGGAAACCACGACTCAGGTTCTGCCGCATATAATCAGCATTTTAACCTGCCAAACGAAAGCGCTGACAAAGGACAGACAACTGCCGGAAGCGACTACTGGTTTGTTTACGAAAATACACTTTTCATTAATTTAAACTCCAATGACAGATCCACCGCAGAACATAAAGCATTTATCGAAGAAGCAATCGCTGCAAATCCGAATGTAAAATGGAAAACAGTTGTTTTTCACCATTCTATTTTCTCAACTGCAAGTCATGTTGACGACGGCGATATCATTACAAGACGTAATGAACTTCCTCAAGTTTTCAAAGATCTTGATATTGATGTTGTATTAATGGGACATGATCATGTTTACACAAGAACTTATATGATGGACGGAACAACTCCTGACACAAGTAAAGGAGTTCAGAGCAGCGTTACAAATCCGACAGGAATTCTTTATCTTACCGCAAACTCTGCTTCCGGTAGTAAATACTATGATATCAAAGCTCCGAATGCCGAATATTCCGCTAAGATGGATCAATCTTACAGAAGAACGGTAACAGATATTAAAGTGACAGATACTTCTTACACAATGAAAACTTATTACGCCGATGATCTATCTTTATTAGATGAATTTACAATCTACAAAGCGGATAATACAGCTCTTCTCAATAAGATAAATGAACTTAAAAATATGAATTTATCGGAGTCTGATTATACAAAAGACAGTTGGAAGTCCTTTTCCGATGCTCTTACATCAGCAGAAGAACTGTTAAAAAATTTTGATGCCACACAAGATATGCTGGATGCATCGCTTTTAGATCTTCAGACAGCTTACGAGAATCTTGTCAAAACCGATGATCAAAACGGTAATGATAACAATGGTAATAACAATAACGGCGATAACAATAACGGCAATAACAATAACGGCAATAACAACAACGGCAATAACAACAATGGCAATAACAGCGGCAATAATAATGCCAACAACAATAACAACAGCAGTAATAAAGCAAATACTTCTGCTCCGTCCGCAAAAACCGGCGATATCACCACTTTTGCTCCGATAGCTTTGCTGCTTGCCGCATCACTTTCCGTTATTGCATTTATTACAAAAAGAAGGAGATCTGCTTAAGATCAGATAGGATAAAATGATGTTGAGAAAAATAAAGCAAAACTATATTGTACTGATACTTATTTTCCTCAGTGTCCTCACTATACTTATTCTTCAGAATTTCGGGTTTAAAAGCTATTCTCGATACAGCACAGATACACTCCACTACGACAAAGGTGTCGTAGTGGAGATTTCTAATGAGGACATTGAATATGATAAAGAACTTAAAATTCACCTCGGCAGTCAGGATTTAAAAATAAAAATGTCCGAAGGAATTCAAAAAGGTAAAATTATAGAAGTAACAAATTATCTAACGAAAACACATAATGTTCATGCGAAAATCCATATGCCTCTTATTATCAATATCGATCAGCCTGATAATATTGAGCCATATTATACTGTATACAATTATGACCGCACATTTTCTCTTTTTGCATGTGCCGCCGTTCTTGCAGCCGCGATCTTTTGTATCGGCGGAGGAAAGGGATTAAAATCAATCGCAGGGCTTCTTTATTCTATGCTTCTTATCATTGAATTTCTCCTGCCTGCCGTATTCTCAGGATGGCCGCCGATCGCATCCAGTATCATATGTGCCATACTGTCCACGGCAGTTACTCTTCTTCTGTTAAACGGACAAAGCGGGAAAACATTTTCCGCGATTTTATCTACAATGATTGGAATGTTTTTTGCGCTTATTCTTTTCCTTATCACATCTGCCATGATCCATGTGGACGGATTCAGTTCGGCAGATGCCGAAGGTTTGATTTTAATACATGAAGAAACCGGTCTACAGATTAAAGACGTTCTTTTTGCGGGAGTTGTAATTTCTTCTCTCGGTGCGATCATGGATGTCGGAATGTCTGTCGTTTCATCACTTTACGAAATTTATCACCATAATCCGACTCTTACTGCAAAAGATATTTTCAGATCCGGTATAGAAATAGGAAAAGATATGATCGGAACAATGACGAATACACTGATCCTTGCATTTACAGGCAGTGCATTCATCACATTACTTGTGTTCCTCTCATATCAAGTACAATTTAACCAACTTATCAATTCTAATTATCTCAGCATCGAAATTGCTCAGGGACTATGCGGAACATTCGGAATTGTTCTGACAATTCCAGCCGCTTCTGCAATCTCTGCATTTATGCTGACTCGAAAACAAAAGATGATCCCGTAGTGTGCCTTTCGGCTCTTCCGGCGATTATTCATATTAAAAATTAATATATCCCTGCAGCCATATCGTTCCTTTAAAGCGCCTTCCGATCTCAGGTTCTCCCATCGTCTCGGATACGGGAACACATATATCAAATTGAAGTTCATTTACATTAAGCTTCATCTGATAAACTTCCCTGTTCGTGACGATGTTTTTTCGTCTGCGGACTGCCAGTATCTCTCCCATGATAGAATAAAGATCGCACTCTATTCCATACGGCATAAAATACGTATCCACTATAGAAAATATATCCTCATTTGCAAGTCTTTTTGAAACTTGAGAATACATATCTATATCGTCTAATGTCAGTGTTTCTATCGCGCTCTGATCTCCGTTTCTTGCTGCATTAATGAGCATCTTCCGGTTATCCGAAGCTTCTTTTTCCGACCTTACGCTTTTCTCGTCTTTGCTTACCGGAAGCAATATCATTCCTGATAAAGCAAGCCCGGATAAAGTAACTGACGTCGTCGGATCTGCCGGGAATCCGGCCTGACGTTCTCTCATATATTCGATTCCGTTCTGCACCGTAAATATCAGACTTATTCCGATCTTAGAATCTTCACACATTCCGAGATATTGTTCTTTTTCAATTTTTCTCTCTACGGCAATTTCTGCATATGTGCTTATACCGCTTCCTTCAAAATACGGAAAATAATAATAAGGATCAAAATATTCTCTTTCATCTAATCCGCCGCACAGTGCAATTCCCATACTTTGTCCGTATTCTTTTTTCAGCTCACAGAAATCTTCTCCCGGCTTATAAGAAACTATTGTCTGATGAGTACACTGCTCTTCAACTTCTTCCAACAGCTTTTTTAAGTCTGATCTTGTTTGAATATTATCAAATCCTAACGCTTTTAAATACTTATGCATCTATTTTTCATCTTTCTGTCTTGATTGTTTTCAGATCTTTTTACTCTTATTTTTTCTTGACTTCTATTTTCTCATTTCCGCCCATATACGGTCTGAGAACTTCAGGAATTTTTACCGATCCGTCAGCCTGAAGATTATTTTCCAAAAATGCAATCAGCATTCTCGGCGGAGCGACAACTGTATTATTCAGTGTATGTGCAAAATAGCTTCCGTCTTTACCTTTCACGCGAATACCGAGACGTCTCGCCTGTGCATCTCCGAGATTTGAACAACTTCCTACCTCAAAATATTTTTTCTGACGCGGAGACCACGCTTCTACATCTACAGACTTCACTTTCAAATCTGCAAGATCTCCCGAACAACACTCAAGTGTTCTTACCGGAATATCCATAGAACGGAACAGATCAACTGTATTTTTCCACAATTTTTCATACCACTCCATACTTTCTTCCGGTTTGCAGACAACGATCATTTCCTGTTTTTCAAACTGATGAATACGGTATACTCCTCTTTCTTCGATTCCGTGAGCTCCTTTTTCTTTTCTGAAACAAGGTGAATAACTTGTCAGTGTCTGTGGAAGTTCCTCTTCCGTAAGCTGTGTATTAATAAACTTTCCGATCATAGAATGCTCGCTTGTTCCGATAAGATAAAGATCTTCTCCTTCAATCTTATACATCATCGCATCCATTTCCGCAAAACTCATTACGCCTGTAACAACATTACTTCTGATCATAAACGGAGGTATACAATATGTAAAACCTCTGTTGATCATAAAATCGCGGGCATAAGATATCACTGCCGAATGCAGTCTTGCTATATCTCCCATAAGATAATAAAAACCGTTTCCTGCAACTTTTCTCGCACTGTCAAGATCAATGCCGTTAAACGCTTCCATAATCTCTGTGTGATACGGAATTTCAAAATCAGGAACTACCGGCTCTCCAAAACGCTCGAGTTCTACATTCTCACTGTCATCTTTTCCAATCGGAACAGACGGATCGATAATATTCGGAATGGTCATCATGATTTTCTTGATTTTTTCTTCAACTTCTTTTTCTTCTACAGACAACTCCTCGATTCTTCCTGCACTTTCACTTACTTTTTTCTTAAGAACTTCTGCTTCTTCAAATTTTTTCTGAGCCATCATTGCTCCGATTTCTTTTGAAGATTTATTCTTTTCTGCACGAAGAGCTTCTACTTCCTGCTTTATCTCTCTGTTTCTTAAGTCTAATTCAATTACTTCATCAACAAGAGGAAGTTTTTCATCCTGAAATTTATTTTTAATATTTTGTTTTACGATTTCCGGGTTACTTCTTAAAAATTTAATATCTAACATCACATATACTCCTTTTTC
>OJRS01001206.1_pt1 | contig 10174 bp, 8 predicted proteins | sample 1599261 | NCBI WGS metagenome assembly OJRS01 (sample SAMN03922531, study PRJEB24848) | human gut metagenome | isolation source: stool sample | host: Homo sapiens | place: Germany | collected 2010-05 | reverse complement strand
CATTCATAGTGAAGATACAAACTTCTGTAATCGTGGTTTACTGTGCCGACAATGGCTTTTTTACCGTCACTTATCGACATTTTCGCGTGAACAAAACCGGGTGTATATTCGTATATTTCTATACCTGCTTTCAAAAGTTCCTTATAATATGTTCTCGCAAGATAGAACGCATATTTCTTGTCAGGAATATGTGGCATTATAATCTTAACGTCAACGCCCCTTTGAGCCGCATACTTCATACACTCATACATCTCGTCATCAATAACAAGATACGGCGTCATTATATAAGTATATTCCGACGCATTGTTCAGATTATTTATATATGCACGCTTTCCGATATAAACTTCATCAAGCGGAGTATCGCCGAACGGTATTACAAATCCGTCCGTACTTACGGAATATTTTTTTGACGCTTGGATATATTCACCGCAATCCTCAATGTGTTCATCATTTACGTTCCACATTTCAAGAAACATCGCCGTAAATCCCGCGACCGCCTCGCCTCTGAGCATAAATCCCGTATCTTTCCAATGCCCGAAACGCATCTTTTCATTAATATATTCATCTGAAATATTTATCCCACCGCAAAACGCCACCGCACCGTCTATAACCATTATTTTTCTGTGGTCACGATTGTTTTGGTGAGTTGACAAAAGCGGTACAATCGGCGAAAATATACGACATTTAATCCCCTGTCTTTCAAGATATTCATTGTATTTTCGCGGAAGCGTCACGATACAGCCCATACCGTCATACATAACGCGAACTTCAACGCCCTGTTTAACTTTTTTCTTTAAAATTTCAAGAATTTCATTCCACATACGGCTCGTGTGATTTATAATAAAGAACTCCAAAAATATGAATTTTTCCGCTTTCAAAAGCTCCTTTTTCATATCCTCAAACATTCTCTCGCCTATGCTGTAATACTGTACACCCGTATTTGTGTAAGCAGGAGAACCGCCGTATTTCGATAAATACCTTGCAAAGCCGTCCTGATTTTTATCGGTCTGATAAATATTTTTCATAACATCTTTGTCTTGAACAAGATACTTTTTGTTTGCCTCTTGAATATTCTTGTAATCGTCACCTATATTCATTGACACTCCCTGTGCCCTTGTAAACAGATAAAACAAAGCACCGAATATAGGTATAATCGCAATAAGCGTTATCCACGTCATTTTAAAAGTAGATTCTTCTGTACGATTAATTTCAAATATTATAAGTACGGCACTCAAAACAGTCGAAAGACCGAACAAAACCTTTGAATAGTCGGAAATCCATATATACATTGCAACAAACGTAATGATTTGCATTAAAAGCATTACCATTGCAACGAATTTGTTTGAATATAAAAGTCTGTAAATCTTTTTCATTCAAAATCCTCCTTTCAAACGGCTATTTTAAATTTTTTATATACGCAAACGTTTTTTCTTCCCCTTCTTGCTGCAACATCATAAGCCACCCTTCAAGCAGCTTTGCAGTGTTTGGATGCATACTTGTCTTAGCATTTCCCTTTAAGAAATATTCTATCGGATTATCGTTTGTATATTTGTCGTCCAAATAAATTTTTCCTGCCGCAACACGGTCGCAAAACATTTCTTTAACATATTTTAACGGCATTTCGACCGCCTCCATACGTCTTGTTTTGGGATTGTAGTCTGTCCAATATTCAAAGTGATGTTTGTTTCTTCCCTTGTGGTGCATCCAAGCCTTTGAATAACCGTATTCACGTCTTTCGCCCTCTGTCGGACTTCTGTCACCGAGATAAAATCTTGCTCCCGGTAAAAATTCAGTCGGTGAATATTTCGACAAATCGTGACGCATACCCTGCCACAAAATTCCGCACCTTAGGCAATGATACATTACCTTGTGACGGTGCCTTGTGATTGTCATAAAATGTTTTATAAAATGCCACATACAGTGATTCTTCCTTTTTCTATAATAGTTTATTATATCACAAATACCGACATTTTACAATACCAAAACGTTGCACCTCTCAAAACAAAAAAAATCGGCTGCCAAAATTTCGGCAGCCGATTTTTGATTAGTTACTTCTTCTTTCCATTTCCTTATAAATATCTTCCCAAGTCATACCGTTGTCAACCAGCATAACAGTAAGGTGATAAATAAGGTCAGCGGTTTCGTAGCTGATTTCGTCCTTATCGCGGTTTTTACCTGCAATAACAACTTCGGCAGCCTCCTCACCGACTTTTTTCAAAATCTTATCTTCGCCCTTATCGAACAAGTAATTTGTATAACTGCCCTCTTCAGGGTGTTCTTTTCTGTCCATAACTACAGCCTGTTCACGCGCAAATACATCTGTCTTAGTCTGTTCCTTTGCGTCCTCAACAAGCTTGCCGTCCTCAATCTTTCTGAAGAAACAACTTCTGTTTCCCGTATGACACGCAGGGCCGGCAGGATTAACAAGCACAACAAGACAATCGCAGTCGCAGTCAACGCGAACTTCTTTAACGTACATATAATTACCCGAAGTATCGCCCTTTACCCAAACTTCCTGTCTGCTTCTTGACCAAAAAGTTGCTCTGCCGGTTTCAAGAGTTTGCTTAATCGTGTCCGCATTCATATATGCAACCATAAGCACCTCGTTAGTTTCAATATTCTGCACAACTGCCGGAATAAGTCCGCTTGCGTCAAATTTAAGAGTATTTATTAATTCTTCCATTTATGTAATTCCCCTTTCAATTTATATAAAACAAATTTATTTCATTTCCATCAAGTCCCAATTCTTTGCTATATAGTCCACACCCGAAATTATTGTGAATACAACTGAAATCCAAATAAGTATATCTGAAATCAATTTAGGGTGTACACCCAAGAATGTATTTTGAATCGGAAGCAAAAGCATTGCAACGATAATTGCAACCATTTGCGTAACGGTTTTAAGTTTGCCCCACATACTTGCGGCAACAACCTTGCCTTCACCCGCCGCAACAAGTCTTATACCCGCAACCGCAAATTCTCTTACAAGCACAATCATCAATGCCCACACACTCATACGGTCATAGTACATCAATATCAAAAATGCCGCCGTTGTAAGTACCTTGTCCGCAAGCGGATCGACGAATTTGCCGAAAGTCGTTACTTGATTATACTTTCTCGCAACGTGACCGTCTATTGCGTCAGTTATCGACGCAAGTACAAAAACACCAAGTGCCGCATAATGACACATTACGTTATCTATCATAAACAACACCATAAATATCGGTACAAGAACTACACGAATCATTGTAATTTTATTAGCTGTATTCATCAAATCACCTCCGCTTGACCTGTAAGGTCATATTCATCTGCGTCAAGAATTTTCACTTTTATAATATCGCCCGGAATAACTTCTTCCTCCGTTGCAAAATATACTTTTCCGTCAACATCAATACTGTCGCCGCGACTTCTGCCGTAGAACAAGAAACTTTCTTCATCGTATCCCTCAACCAAAACTTCAAGTGTTTTGCCAAGCTTAGCCTTGTTAAGTTCAAGCGATATTCCCTGTTGAAGTGTCATAAGTCTGTCAAGACGTTCTTCCTTGATTTCCTCATCAACCTGATTCGGAAAATCAGCCGCAGGAGTATCTTCTTCCTGTGAATATGTGAAAGCACCCATTCTGTCAAAACGCACCTTTTTAACAAATTCATAAAGGTCGTTAAACTGTTCCTCCGTTTCACCCGGAAAACCTACAATTATAGACGTTCTGATTGTGCAGTCAGGCATTTTTTCTCTTATTTTATTGATTCTCTCAACCATTTGTTCTTGAGTTGTACGTCTTGCCATACGTCTTAAAATCTCATTGTTGCCATGCTGTACGGGCATATCGATATAATTGCATATTTTATCATATTTAGCCATTGTATCAATAAGACTGTCCGTAATAGCCTCGGGATAGAAATAATGCACTCTTATCCACTTGATACCGTCAACCGTGACAAGTTTTTCAAGCAACTTATCAAGCGAATATTCGCCGTACAAATCTTTTCCGTAACGTGAAGTATCCTGTGCAATAAGTATAAGTTCCTTAACACCGTTTTTCGCAAGATTTTCAGCTTCTTCAACTATATCTTCAATTTTTCTGCTCCTAAAATGTCCTCTAATCATAGGAATAGCACAATAAGTACAGTTATTGTCACAACCGTCGGCAATTTTCAAATATGCCGTATATGACGGTGTTGACAAAATTCGCGGAAGCCGTTCATCCGGAGTTCTGTCATTATGACCGCATATTACAGGCTTTTCGCCCTTAAACGCCTCGCGGATAACCTCCGCGATTTTATCATAATCACCTGTTCCGACTATTGCGTCAACCTCGGGCAGTTCGATTAAAATATCACCGCTGTATCGTTCTGCCAAGCAACCTGTCGCAATAAGCAATCGACATCTTCCGTTTTTGTATTGAGCCATTTCAAGTATAGCGTCTATTGATTCCTGTTTAGCCGACTCGATAAAACCGCAAGTATTTACGATTATGACATCGGCTTCCGACGGATTATACGTTATATTAAAACCGTCATTTGCCAATATACCGAGCATAATTTCGGCATCTGTCTGATTTTTCGCACAGCCAAGCGAAACAAGACCGATGTTATACATAAGTTTACTCTCCATATTCTTCTTTTATATTATCTATACAATTTTTAATGTCAGAAAAGCCGTAACCTCTGTACATAAAATATCGTATACATTTATCAATGTTTTTCTTTTCAAAGTCACCTTTAAGCCTTTTTTCAACAAGAGGCAAAAGCATATCTTCTTCGTCCTCATCAAGATACGAAACCGCCTCCTCAACGTATTCCGCGTCTATACCCTTGCTGTAAAGCTCGGACTTAATACGTCTTTTACCGTATTTTTTCAAATTCTTTAAATCCTTTGCCTTTGCAATCGCATACTTTCTGTCGTCCAAAAAGCCGTAATTTCTGCAAAATTCAAGAATTTCATCTATATCTTCTTCCTTTGCGCCGGCTCTTTTCAGCTTATCCGAAAGTTCACGCTCACTGTGCGAACGAAATTCAAGCAATCTCAAAGCCTTGTCTTTAGCCTCATCAAAGGTCAGTTCTCTTTTTTCTCTGTTATATCTCATAATACAAAGTAACCAAATAATTCTCCAAAATTAATTCCGCCGATAACCTTATCCTTGTATTTGCCTTTCAAATGGTCATATCCGCTCTGCATTTGCTCTGACTTAATGCCATAGCTAAGCGACATATATGCCTCAATGTATGCGGAAAGGTGGTCACATCCGCGTATAATCTGTCCGTCTATCGGATTGTATTTATCTTCATTATACTTTTCGTTTATCAAGTCCGACGTAACCATATCAATTTCGCCGTCATCAATAATTTTAGAGTCAAATTCATTCTGCGTGTAATACTCTATCTCCCTGTGCCAAGCTGGCGGTAAAAGCGGATAAATAACTTCACGCATTTGTTCATCTTCTATTTCACTGATTATGCTGTCCAAACCCTTGACGCTGTTCTTTACAGGTGACACAATATCCCTTGTCAAAACCTCGGGTAAATCGTGAAAAAGTCCCGAGAAGAAGTTGTTTTCAAGACGTTTTCTGCAAGGATTGTCAAGTTCAAGCGACATAAAGTACGACAAAATCGCAACGACAAGCATATGCCCCATAACAAAAGTTTCGGGCATTCTTACCGCTTTTGCCCACCTTTGTTGGTATCTCAGCTTTCCTATAAGCGACAAAAACTCTTGAAGATACTTACTTCCGGCAAAATATCTGAAGCCGTGAAAAGTATCGCAAGCCGCCAATCCCTGTGCCATTTCGGTTTTAACCTGTTCTATACCGAAAGTCTGAGGATTCATAGGGTAAATTATTTTAAATTCCCAGTTGCTTGCATGGTAATGTGCGGCTTTTAAAATCTGTTTTTCAAGAGATGCGTAATCTTTGTCAAGATAATACTTTTTCATTCTCTCAAAAAAACCGCCGCCGATACCGTCCATATGTTCTTCAAGCTCGGAAAGTACCCAATTATCTATTTGAAAGCCTTTTTCTTTTACAAGTTTATGATAAATAGGCGGTTTAATGTCAGTAAGCACAATTCTGTGGAAAAACTCAAATATTCCGCCCTCAATAAGCTTTATCATATTAACGCTTTCACCCTCGCACTTTGCAAGCACATAAGCATAAAACATCTTGTGTGCCTGCTTGTCAAGCTCCGTAAAGCCGGTCCAAGGACGGATATGGTCGTTCCAACGCTGAATAGATGCCGCCTCATACATCAGAGAAATAAGAGATTTTTTAATCATTTAATTTTACTCCATCACAATATTATAACCGTTCTTTTCAAGTACCTTAATAACTCTTTCGCCGTGTTCTCTGCCGCCGACTTCACAAGCAATATGAATAATTGCCTCGTTCGGATCAAGTTCTGCACTCAATCTGTCGTGCTGTACCATTACGATATTTGCGTTTGCCTCGGCAAGAATGTGTGAAAGATGTTCCAAACTTCCCGGAATATCAAGAAGTGTAGTCTTAAATTTAAGCTTTCTCTCACGCGTAACAAGACCAAGCTCGATAATTCTGTGAATAAAGCTAACGTCAATGTTACCGCCAGAAAGTACGCAAGCGATTTTCTTACCCTTAACGTCAACCTTGTTGTTAAGAACAGCCGCAAGCGGTGTAGCACCGGCAGGTTCAACAACTTGCTTTGTTCTTTCAAGAAGCAGCAAAATAGCCTCTGAGATTTCCGCATCTGATACCGTTACAACATCATCTGCATACTTGTTGATAAGTTCAACAGTTTTGTCACCCGGTATTTTAACCGCAATACCGTCTGCGATAGTAACGGCAGAATCGGTAGTAACGTGTTTTTTCTCTTTAAATGAATTGTAAATTGCAGGAGCGCCCTCAGCTTGTACACCTATAATTTGTACACGCGGATTGATTTGCTTTATGCAAGCCGCAACACCGGCCAAAAGACCGCCGCCGCCAGCCGGTACAAGTACCATATCAACAGTAGGTAAATCCTCAAGAATTTCTATACCGATTGTACCTTGTCCTGCCATAACTTCAAGATCGTCATATGGGTGAAGGAAAGTTGCACCCTCTTTTTCTTGAATTTCAACCGCTTTTTTGTAAGCGTCGTCATAACAATCTCCGTAAAGCACTACCTTGGCACCGTAACCCTCTGTCGCACTCACCTTAGCGATAGGAGCAGACTTCGGCATAACGATAGTTGCGGGAATGTTGTGAACGTGTGACGCATATGCCACACCTTGTGCATGGTTGCCGGCAGATGAAGCAACGGCTGAAGTAATTTCGCCTCTTTCAACAAGTGCGGCAATCTTATTTGACGCACCTCTTATTTTAAATGAACCTGTTTTCTGTTGGTTCTCAAATTTTAAATATATCTCTCCGCCTGTCATGTCAGAGAAAGTTTTAGATGATTCAATCTTAGTTCTGTGAATAGTCGGCTCAAGACGTTTAGCCGCAAGTTCAATTTCTTTTAATTCCAAATCCATTTTTTTCGCAAGTCCTTTCTTACTTTTCCTTATCTTATAATTATACCGCAATTATATCTATTTTTCAATAGCAGATTTTATTTATATGCAAAATCATTATATTATTCACAAAACAATCCACCATTCCCCACTCCTCACCCTCATTTTTCTTCATATACTTTCCACTCTGGCGGCCAATGACCGCCCCTACACACTTTCCTCTTTCCCCTCTCATTTCGTAGGGGTGACCATTGGTCGCCCGTTATCCCATACACTTCCCGTTCGGTGGCATATGACCGCCCTACCCTCATTTCGCATGGGCGACTATTGGTCGCCCGTTATCCCATACACTTCCCACTCGGGCGGCCAATGACCGCCCCTACACACTTTTCCCCCTACCCCTCATTTCGTAGGGGCGACCATTGGTCGCCCACTTACCATACACAAAAATCCCACCATTCCCTCACCTTCCCTTGCAAACCGCCACAAAATATAGTATAATAAAGAAGTTGCATATAAAAATCGAAAGGAGTCACAATAAATGGAACAACCGAAAGAAAATAAAATGGGTACAATGCCTGTAAACAAGCTGCTTGTAACAATGTCACTGCCTATGGTTATATCAATGATAGTACAAGCGCTTTATAACATAGTCGACAGTATATTCGTATCAAGACTTTCCGAAGACGCATTGACAGCCGTTTCAATGGCATTTCCAATGCAAAACCTTATGATTTCCGTAGCAGTCGGAACAGGGGTAGGTATAAACGCAATGCTTTCACGCGCACTCGGCGAAAAAAAGTTTGAAGCGGCAAACAAGACCGCCGAAAACGGTATATTTATAGAAGTTCTCGGATATGTTTTATTTTTACTTATAGGAATTTTCGTAACAAAGCCGTTTTTTCTTGCACAAGCGGGTGCAGGCGATATTGCAAATATGGGTATTGAATATACAAGAATTTGTCTGCTTATGTCATTTGGTATTTTTATGCAGATTGGTTTTGAAAGAATCCTTCAATCCACAGGACGAACAATATTCACAATGATAACACAGTCAACAGGTGCAATTATCAATATCATTCTCGATCCTATATTAATTTTCGGTTTGTTTGGTATGCCGAAAATGGGTGTTGCCGGTGCGGCGATTGCGACTGTAACAGGTCAAATATGTGCGGCAATTCTTGCGATTACATTTAACCTTACCAAAAATCCCGATGTACATATCAGCTTTAAAGGTTTTAAACCGCAGATTATATTTGTAAAGAACATTCTTTCTGTCGGTATTCCTTCAATAATTATGTCGTCAGTCGGCTCTGCAATGACTTTCGGTATGAATAAAATTCTTATCACTTTTTCATCAACTGCCGTTGCGGTATTCGGTGTATACTTTAAACTTAACAGTTTTGTATTTATGCCTGTATTCGGTCTTAATAACGGTATGGTGCCGATTGTTTCATATAACTACGGCGCACAAAACAAAAAACGACTTACAAAAACCATTAAGCTCGCAATTATGTACGCGGTTTGTATTATGTTTATAGGAATTATGCTGTTCCAGTTTATACCCGATGTACTTTTGAGATTGTTTGACGCTTCAGACCATATGCTTGAAATCGGTATTCCGGCATTAAGAGTAATCAGCCTCAGCTTTGCATTTGCAGGTATATGTATAGTTATTTCATCAAGCTTGCAAGCATTGGGACACGGCTTTTTAAGTATGATGATTTCTATAACACGTCAGCTTATCATACTTCTTCCGTCAGCATATATCCTTGCCAAAATCGGCGGTATCCACGCAGTTTGGTGGTCATTCAACATTGCCGAAATCGCCTCATTGACGTTATCATTGTTATTCTTTAAACATATGTATAACAAGATAATTAAACATTTAGGAGAATAGTAAATATCCCCCGGCTATACCGGGGGATATTTATTTAGCACAGATTCTTTTATCACTTCTGATTCAGTATTATTTCTGCTCACATTTGGCAATAAAAAAAAACAAACCGCATAATAATGCGATTTGTTTGCCGTTTTGGTCGGGATGACAGGATTTGAACCTGCGGCCCCTACGTCCCGAACGTAGTGCTCTACCAAACTGAGCCACATCCCGATATGACCTATAAACAACATAAATTATTATACCACCACTCTTCCGCAAAGTCAACCACCAAAACAAAATTAATCCAATATTTTTTACAAAGTAAAAAGACGGATTGCTCCGTCTTTTTAAAAATCAGTTTCATCATCGTCTGCAACCGAAACAGGTTGTTTAACAATTTGTTTTTCTTCAATTTTTACTTCTTCTTTTACTTCGTCCAAACTAGGTTTCTTCTTATTAAATATACGTGCAACGGTATCGTCTACAAGATAATGTGATATAAGCGCACACAATACAGCAATAACATAAACCGCCGCAACATATCCCATATTACCCACCAAACCGATTTGCACGAATATATCAACAACAACCATATGATACAAATACAATCCGTACGACAAATCAAACTTAAATCTGATTTTACCGAAACTGTAACCGAAACCGACAGTCATAAGGCAAAGCAAAAGCACTTGAATCATATCCATATACTCGCCTATTCTCACACCGAACCTGTCGCAATAAATCGCACGGGCAATAAACAAAATCACACACAATATTTTTGTTTTTGAAAGTATCGGCACGATTTTTTCACGATAGCGGTACATAAAC
>OJRS01001204.1_pt1 | contig 10179 bp, 7 predicted proteins | sample 1599261 | NCBI WGS metagenome assembly OJRS01 (sample SAMN03922531, study PRJEB24848) | human gut metagenome | isolation source: stool sample | host: Homo sapiens | place: Germany | collected 2010-05 | reverse complement strand
GCCGCCGCGCCCGGGGAACCGGCTGCGGCGGGCGGCATGCGGGCGTTCCGGTTTTCGGACGGGGAGCCGTTGCAGCCTTTTCTGGCTTCGGTCCGCTTCACCGACCGCAATTACCTCGTGGGAGCGAAAGCCGCCGTCTCGGCGTCGCCGGGCGACGGCTGGCGTATTTCGGCGGCTCTCGACGTCCGCACCGGCCGCGACATGCACGTCGAAGGGGTCTTCACCAATGCCGTGACCGCCGGACTGCGCCTTGCCCGGCGTTTCGGCGAAGGGCACGAACTCTCCGTGCTGTGTATCGTGCCGCCCTCGGTGCGGGGCACGCGCCTCTCCTCTTCGGAGGAGGCTTTCACGCTCACGGGCGACCGTCTCTACAACCCGGCGTGGGGCTGGCAGGACGGCAGGGTGCGCAACTCCCGCGTGCGGCGCGAGACGGTTCCGCTGGCCCTGGCCGCCTATGCCGTGCCGCTGTCGGCTTCGACCTCGCTTGCCGCCACGCTTGCCGCCGAGGCGGGCGTCGCGAAGTACAGCATGCTCGACTGGTACGACGCCCGCACGCCGATGCCCGACAATTACCGGTATCTGCCCAGCTATACGGGCGACCGGGAGACCGAGCAGGCGTGGCTCGCCCGCGATCCGCGCTACACGCAGATCGACTGGGACGAGCTGATCCGCCAGAACCGCATGGCGGGCGGACATGCGGTCTATGCGTTGGAAGACCGTGTCGAACGGCTCTGCAACCTCGCTTTCGACGCGTCGTTCGCCACCGAAGCCGACGCCCGGCTGACGCTCCGCTACGGAGTTTCGCTCCGCCGCGAAAACACCCGTTCCTACAAGCAGATGCGCGATCTGCTGGGCGCCGGGTACGTTACGGACATCGACCGCTTCCTGATCGACGACGACACGTACGGCAATCTGTTGCAGAATGACCTGCGGCATCCCGGACGGACGGTCCGCGAGGGCGACCGCTTCGGCTACGATTATGCGCTGACGCTGCGCGGGGCTGCGCTCCGCTTGCAGGCCGATTACCGCTCCGACCGTTTCCGGGCCGATCTTTCGGTCGTGCTGGGGAGCGATGCCGTCAGCCGCCGGGGCTATTACGAGAAGGAACTTTTTCCCGGCGGGCAGTCCTACGGCCCTTCGCGCGTCATGCGGTTCACGCCCTACACGCTCAAGGTCGCGGCGGGCTGGGCCTTCACCCCGCGCCGCTATATCGAAATCGCCGCCGCGGCCGCCGCCCGGACCCCTCGGGCCGGGGATCTTTTCTTTCAGCCGCTCTATAACAACCGTACGGTCGACAACCCCGTGCCCGAACGCATCTACGCCGCCGAACTCAACTGCCGCCTGACGGGACCCGTCGTCGATTTTCAGGCGGCGTTCTTCGCTGCCATGACGCTCGACGGCATCGAGACACGGACGTATTACGACGACATGGCCTCGGTCTACTGCGACATGGCTGTGACGGGCGTTGGGCGCATGTCCTGCGGCGCGGAGGCCGCGGCCGACATCCGGCTGTCCTACCGCTGGCTGCTGTCGCTGGCCGCTTCGGCCGGATGCTACGAATACATTCGCGATCCGCGCGTCACGGTGCTCTCCGACGTGGATAACTCGGCCGTCGACGTGCAGGCCGTGAGCCGTATGGGCGGCTGCGAGACGGGCGGCGCCCCGCAGCTGACCGCTCTGGCGGAGATCGCCTGGTTCGGCCCGAAAGGGTGGGGATGCCGCGCTTCGGCAGGATATGCCGGGCGGCGTTACGTCGAACCGATGCCCCTGCGCCGCACCGACCGCATCGCGGGTCAGGGCGGTATCACACGGGAGTTTTTCGACGCCTTCACCCGGCAGGAGCGGCTGCCGGACGCCTTCACGCTCGATGCCGCGCTGTTCAAGTCGTTCCGGTTCGAACGTTCGCGGCTCACCGCGTCGCTGATGCTGCGCAACCTGACGGGCGAGGCCGATACGGTCTATGGCGGCTACGAGTCGCTGCGCGTGCGCCGCATCCGCCCGGGCGACGACACGCTCTACGCGCCCCACGCCTCGCGCTGCACCTATGCGTGGCCCCGTTCGTTCTATCTTACAATCTCTTACCGGTTTTGATCCGCACGTAAAAAAACGTCCGGATTTTTTGGATTTCCGCGTTAAATTCGTATTTTGGAGAGGCAAAAACCTTAAAAACTTCCAAAACCATGATTATCGGTATTCCAAAAGAGATCAAGAACAACGAGAATCGCGTTGCTCTTACCCCCGCAGGCGCCCGGGAGCTTGTCAAACGGGGACACAAAGTTTATGTGCAGGCTACGGCCGGTGTGAACAGCGGATTTGCCGATGATGCTTACACGGCCGTCGGGGCGGAGATGCTTCCCTCGATCGAGGAGGTCTACGCCCGGGCGGAAATGATCGTCAAGGTCAAGGAACCGGTGGCTCCCGAGTACAAACTCATCCGCAGGGACCAGCTGGTTTTCACCTTCTTCCACTTCGCCAGCAGCGAACCCCTCACCCGTGCGATGGTCGACAGCGGGGCGGTCTGCTGTGCCTATGAGACCGTCGAGCGCGCCGACCGTTCGCTGCCGCTGCTGATCCCGATGTCGGAGGTCGCGGGGCGCATGGCCGCGCAGGAGGGACGCTATTTCCTCGAAAAACCCCGCGGCGGCAAGGGCGTGCTGCTGGGCGGCGTGCCGGGCGTGAAGCCCGCCAAGGTCTTCGTCATCGGTGCGGGCGTTGTCGGAACGGCTGCGGCGCGCACCGCTGCCGGAACGGGGGCCGACGTGACGATCTGCGACATTTCGCTCCAGCGGCTGACCTATCTGGCCGACGTGATGCCCCGCAACGTCAAGACGCTGATGTCTTCCGAATACAACATCCGCGAGGAGCTGAAGCATGCCGACCTGGTGGTCGGCTCGGTGCTGATTCCGGGAGCCAAGGCCCCGAAGCTCGTCACGCGCGACATGCTCCGGGAGATGGAGCCGGGAACGGTGATGGTCGACGTGGCCATCGACCAGGGCGGCTGTTTCGAGACTTCGCGCCCCACCACGCACGAGGACCCGGTCTATTACGTCGACGGCATCCTGCACTACTGCGTGGCCAACATTCCGGGCGCCGTGCCCCGCACCTCGACCCTCGCGCTTACGAACGCGACGCTTCCCTACACCATCCAGCTTGCCGACAAGGGCTGGCGGCGCGCCGCACAGGAGAATCCTGAGCTGGCGCTGGGGCTGAACATCATCGGCGGCAGGGTGGTCTGCAAACCCGTGGCCGACGCCTGGGGGCTGCCTTACGAACCGTTGGTGCTGTAACCTGCCGGGGCGGTAATCCGCAGGCGTTGTAACCTGCCGGCCTGTTTTGCGGCGGCCTTCCTGTCCATCCGGGACGGGGAGGCCGCCGGTGTGTAATTATCCGACTTTTTGGATGATTTGTTTTTGAAATTATTAAATAATTCATATATTTGCAAGAGAGCAAGGCAGTTACGTCGGTCATTCCGGTTTCATTCCGGTTGGAATGCGTCGCTAAAAGCGTCGAATCTTCAAGTCCGGCGACTGTTTTTGTTACGGATCGTAAGCAATACAGAAAGTCAGGGTGGCGTTTGCCGCACGGAAAGCGTGGGGCGGCGTCATTAAGTTTTATTCGATAAAGAGGTTAGTATGAGTGAGAGATTGTACATTTTCGACACCACGCTGCGCGACGGTGAGCAGGTCCCCGGTTGTCAGTTGAACACCACCGAAAAAATTGAAGTCGCCAAACTGCTCGAAAGCCTCGGCGTAGACGTCATCGAGGCGGGATTTCCCATCTCCAGCCCCGGTGATTTCAACTCCGTGCTGGAGATTTCCAAGGCCGTTTCCGAGCCGACGATCTGCGCGCTGACCCGCGCCGTGAAGAAGGACATCGACGTTGCGGCCGATGCGCTGCGGCTGGCCAGGCGCAAGCGTATCCATACGGGCATCGGCGTTTCGCCGCAGCATATCTACGACAAACTGCGTTCCACGCCCGAGAAGATCGTCGAATCTGCCGTCGAGGCGGTGAAATATGCCAAACGCTACGTCGAGGATGTGGAGTTCTATGCCGAGGACGCCGGGCGCGCCGACGTCGAGTACCTCGCCCGCGTGGTCGAGGCGGTCATCCGGGCCGGCGCGACGGTGGTCAATATCCCCGACACGACGGGCTACTGTCTTCCGAACGAATACGGCGCGAAGATCAAATACCTCGTGGACAACGTTCCCAACATCGACCGGGCGATCATTTCGACCCACTGCCACAACGATCTGGGCATGGCTACGGCCAATACGCTGAGCGGCATCCTGAACGGCGCACGGCAGGCCGAGGTCACGATCAACGGCATCGGCGAACGGGCCGGCAACACCTCGCTCGAAGAGGTGGTGATGACGCTCCGCTGCCACAAGGACGTGGCCGTCGACACGAACATCAATTCGCGCCTGATCACCAAGGCCTCGCACCTGGTGTCGAGCCTGATGAACATGCCCGTGCAGCCCAACAAGGCCATCGTGGGCCGCAACGCCTTCGCCCATTCGTCGGGCATCCATCAGGACGGCGTGCTCAAGCAGCGTCAGACCTACGAGATCATCGACCCGCAAGACATCGGGCTGAACGAGTCGGTCATCGCCCTCACAGCCCGCAGCGGGCGCGCGGCCCTCGTGCACCGGCTCGAACTGCTGGGCTACGACCTCACGCAGGAGGAATTGGACGCCACGTACGAGAAATTCCTCGCCCTGGCCGACCGGAAGAAGGAGATTCACGACTACGACCTGTTGTACCTCGTGGGCGACATCGACCGCATGAAGCAGCAGTCTATTTCGTTGAAATTCATGCAGGTGACCACCGGGACGCTGGTTCCGACGGCTACCGTGGTGCTGAAATTCGGCGACCACGAACGCATGTCCACCGCCACGGGCAACGGTCCGGTCGACGCGGCGGTCTCGGCCATCAAGAAACTGATCAACGAGAAGGTGGTGCTTGCGGAGTTCTTGATGCAGGCCATCACGCGCGGTTCGAACGACGTGGGCCGCGTGCATGTGCAGGTCGAGTGCGGCAGCCGCACGGTCCACGGATTCGGCGCGCACACCGACACCACGCGGGCTTCGATCGAGGCGTTCCTCGACGCGCTGCGCGCACTCAACGTAACCGAAAAAATCGAGGAGGAGGATTGATATGGGACGAACGCTTCTGGACAAGATATGGGACGCGCACACGGTGCGTGTCGAGGACGGCGGCCGCTGCGTGCTCTACATCGACCGACAGTATATCCACGAGGTGACGTCGCCCGTGGCTTTCGCGGGGATCGAACGCCGCGGCTTCGGCGTCGCGCGTCCGGCGCAGATCACGGCCACGGCCGACCATAACATCCCGACCGTCGACCAGCACCTTCCGATCGGGGAGCCGGAGTCGCGGCGGCAGGTCGAGACGCTGGCCGAGAACTGCGCCCGCCACGGCATCGAGCACTTCGGCGTGGGACACCCCAGGCAGGGCATCGTGCACATCATCGGCCCCGAGCTGGGATTCACCCAGCCGGGCATGACGATCGTCTGCGGCGACAGCCACACTTCGACCCACGGAGCTTTGGGCGCCGTGGCGTTCGGCGTGGGGACTTCGGAGGTCGAAATGGTCTTCGCCAGCCAGTGCATCCTCCAGACCAAACCCCGCACGATGCGCATTACGGTCGACGGCGCGCTGCGTCCGGGCGTCGAAGCCAAGGATGTCATCCTCTATATCATCTCGAAACTCACCGCTTCGGGCGGCACGGGCCATTTCATCGAGTTTGCCGGCAGCACGATCCGTTCGCTCTCGATGGAGGGCCGCATGACGGTCTGCAACATGAGCATCGAGTGCGGCGCGCGCGGCGGCATGATCGCCCCCGACGAGAAGACCTTCGAATACCTCCGGGGCCGCGAACGCGCTCCGCAGGGAGCCGCCTACCACGAGGCCGTGGCCCGCTGGCGGGAACTTTACAGCGATCCCGACGCGGTTTTCGACAGGGAGTACCGCTTCGACGCCGCGGACATCGCCCCGATGATCTCCTACGGAACCAATCCCGGAATGGGGATGGCCGTCGACGGAACGATTCCCGCCGACGCCGATCCCAAGGCGTTGGAGTACATGGGTTTCAGACCCGGGGAGCGGATGTTGGGCAAAGCGGTCGACTACGTGTTCGTCGGCAGTTGCACCAACGGCCGCATCGAGGACCTGCGCCGTTTCGCCCGTCTGGTCGAAGGCCGCCGCAAGGCGGACAACATCACCGCATGGATCGTTCCCGGCTCGAAGGGCGTCGAGGCCGCCGCGCGGGCCGAGGGACTGGACCGCATCCTCGCCGCAGCGGGTTTCGAACTCCGCCAGCCGGGCTGTTCGGCGTGCCTGGCGATGAACGCCGACAAGATTCCGGCGGGTAAATACAGCGTTTCGACCTCGAACCGCAATTTCGAGGGCCGGCAGGGTCCCGGCGCCCGTACGATGCTGTCGGGTGTGGCCGTTGCCGCCGCCGCCGCGGTGACGGGCGTGATTTCCGATCCGCGCGAAGTGTTCGATATGTAAAAGATTATCATTATGTCCATACCCAAATTCGTAACCTTCACCTCGGGGGCCGTTCCCGTCGAGGTGGAAAACATAGATACCGACCAGATCATCCCGGCGCGCTTTCTGAAAGCCACCGAACGCAAGGGCTTCGGCGACAACTTTTCCGCGACTGGCGCTACGACGCCGCGGGGCAGCGGATCGCTTCGTTCCCTTTGAACGATCCCCGCTACGAGGGGCGAATCCTCGTCGCCGGGCGCAATTTCGGCTGCGGAAGTTCGCGCGAGCATGCCGCCTGGGCCATCGCCGACTACGGTTTCCGCGTCGTGGTGTCGAGCTTCTTCGCCGACATCTTCCGCAACAACGCCCTGAATAACGGCCTGCTGCCGATCCGTGTGAGCGAGGAGTTTCTGAAAGCCGTTTTCGGCGAGATCCGGCGCGACCCGAAGGCGCAGTTCACCGTCGACCTGGGCAACCAGACGCTGACCATCGTGTCGGACGGGCGCAGCGAGGGTTTCGAGATCGACGCCTACAAGAAACGCTGTCTCGAAAACGGCTACGACGACGTGGACTACCTGCGCAGTATCGCCGACCGGATCGAGGCCTTCGAAGCCGCCCGCAAATAGCCTGCGCCGATGTTTCCCCCGGTTGAAATCATGGACACCACGCTGCGCGACGGCGAGCAGACCTCGGGCGTCTCCTTCAACGCCCGTGAAAAACTCTCCATCGCCCGGCTGTTGCTGGAGGAACTGCACGTAAGCCGCATCGAGATCGCCTCGGCGCGGGTCTCGCAGGGCGAACAGCAGGCCGTGCGCGCCATCGCCGAATGGGCTGCCGCCAAGGGCTATGCCGACCGTGTGGAAGCGCTGGGATTCATCGACGGCGGGGTGTCGCTCGACTGGCTCGGGACCGCCGGATGCCGCGTGGTCAACCTGCTGGCCAAAGGTTCGCGGAAACATTGCGAGGGGCAGCTGCGCCGCACGCCCGAACGGCATCTGGAGGATGTGCGCGCCGAGATCCTTGCGGCCGTCGACCGCGGGATGAAGGTGAACCTCTACCTTGAGGATTGGTCCAACGGCATGCGCCGTTCGCCCGACTACGTCTACGCGATGCTCGACGGACTGGCCGACGCTCCCGTCAGCCGGTTCATGTGCCCCGATACGCTGGGCGTCCTCGACCCCTACGACACCGAACGTTTCTGCCGCGACCTGGTGGAGCGTTATCCGTCGCTGCATTTCGATTTCCACGCCCACAACGACTACGACCTCGCCGTGGCCAACACCGCCGCCGCCGTGCGTGCGGGTTTCCACGGCGTCCACGTCACCGTGAACGGGCTGGGTGAGCGGGCCGGCAACGCGCCGCTGTCGAGCGCGGTGGCCGTGCTGCACGACCGCCTGGGCCGCACGACGGGGATCGACGAAACGAAGATCAACCGCGTCAGCCGCACGGTCGAGAGCTATACGGGCATCCGCATTCCCGCCAACCGACCGATCGTCGGCGCGAGCGTCTTCACGCAGTGCGCGGGCATCCACGCCGACGGCGACAGCAAGAACAACCTCTACTTCAACGAACTGCTTCCCGAGCGTTTCGGGCGCGTCCGCGAATACGCCCTGGGCAAAACCTCGGGCAAGGCCAATGTCCTGAAAAACCTCGAAGCGCTGGGCATCGACCTCGACGAGGCCGCGATGCGCAAGGTGACCGAACGGGTGGTCGAGTTGAGCGACAAGAAGGAGCAGGTGACGGCCGAGGACCTGCCGTATATCATCGCCGACGTGCTGCGCTACGACCCGGTCGACACTCCGGTCCGGATTCTCAATTACAGCCTCTCGCTGGCGCAGGGGATGCACCCCGTCGCGACGCTCCGGATCGAGATTCACGGCTGCGCGTACGAGCGGACCTCGGCGGGCGACGGCCAGTACGACGCCTTCATGCGTGCCCTGCGGCAAATCTACCGCGAACAGCTCGGGCGCGAGTTTCCGATGCTGCGCGACTATACCGTTTCGATTCCGCCCGGAGGCCGCACCGACGCCTTCGTGCAGACGATCATCACCTGGGAGATGGACGGCCGCGAGTTCAAGACCCGCGGGCTGGACGCCGACCAGACGGAGGCTGCCATCAAGGCGACTGTCAAAATGTTGAATATCATTGAAATAAACTATAACGACAATGGATGTTAAAATCGCTCTTTTAGCCGGCGACGGCATCGGTCCCGAGATCGTCGCCGAAGCCACGAAAGTGTTGGACCGCGTGGCGGAAAAATTCGGACACAAGATCGAATACCGTCCCGCATTGGTGGGCGCCGCGGCCATCGACGCCGTGGGCGACCCCTATCCCGACGAGACGCACGCCGTCTGTCTTGCGGCGGACGCCGTGCTGTTCGGAGCCATCGGGGACCCCAAATACGACAACGACCCCACGGCGAAGGTGCGGCCCGAGCAGGGGCTGCTGCGGATGCGCAAGTCGCTGGGGCTGTTCGCCAACCTGCGCCCCGTGGCGCTGTTCGACGCCCTGGCCGACCGTTCGCCGCTCCGGGCGGAGGTGGTCCGCGGCACGGATTTCATCTGCGTGCGCGAACTCACGGGCGGCATCTACTTCGGCCGTCCGCAGGGCCGCGATGAGGAGGGTGCGCGCGCCTTCGACACCTGCACCTACACGGTCTCGGAGATCGAACGGGTCCTGCACGTGGCGTTTCGGCTGGCCGTGTCGCGCCGCCGCAAACTGACGGTCGTCGACAAGGCCAACGTGCTGGAAACCTCGCGTCTGTGGCGTGAAACGGCCCAGCGGGTAGCCCGGGAGTATCCCGAGGTGGCGGTGGACTATATGTTCGTGGACAACGCTGCCATGCAGATCATCCGCCAACCGGCTTATTTCGATGTCATCGTCACCGAAAACATGTTCGGCGACATCCTCACCGACGAGGCCAGCGTCATCAGCGGTTCGCTGGGCATGCTCTCCTCGGCGAGCGTGGGGGCCGAAGTGGCCCTTTTCGAGCCGATCCACGGCTCCTATCCGCAGGCCGCGGGAAAGAACATCGCCAACCCGATGGCCACGATCCTTTCGGCCGCGATGCTTCTGGAGCACCTGGGTCTCGATGCCGAGGGCAGGGCCGTGCGGCGTGCCGTCGATCGGGCGCTGGCCGAAGGAGTCGTCACCGAGGACCTTGCAGCGCCGGGCGAAAAGGCCCGTTCGACCTCCGAGGTGGGGGATTACGTCGCTTCGCAGATTTAATCCCGTTATTCCGAATTGCCGGCAGACCGTTTTTTCGCGGTCTGCCTTTTTTGGGTGTCGTAACGACACTTTTATTTTTGTTGCGGCGTTTTACCGAACTGCATGCGAATCAATTTTGTTCTCGTCCGACTTTTATGTACCTTTGTCGCTTCAAGAACAATGAATGACATGGCAGGTTCCAATTTCGTAGATTACGTAAAGATATTCGCCCGCTCGGGGCACGGCGGCGGCGGCTCGACGCATTTTCGCCGCGAGAAATTCGTGGCTTTCGGCGGTCCCGACGGCGGTGACGGCGGCAAGGGCGGGAGCATCGTCCTGCAAGGCGACAAGCAGTACTGGACGCTCATCCACCTCAAATACCAGCGTCACCAGTTCGCCGAGGACGGCGAGCACGGCTCCGGGGCGCGCTCCTCGGGCAAGGACGCCCGCGACATCGTGATC
>OJRS01001178.1_pt1 | contig 10420 bp, 7 predicted proteins | sample 1599261 | NCBI WGS metagenome assembly OJRS01 (sample SAMN03922531, study PRJEB24848) | human gut metagenome | isolation source: stool sample | host: Homo sapiens | place: Germany | collected 2010-05 | reverse complement strand
ACTGAATAATGGAGGAAAATAGATATATGGCAAAAATGAGAGTTCATGAACTTGCAAAAGAATTAAATATAAAGTCGCAGGACGTCATAGACACATTAAACGGCACACAGTTTGCTGTCAAAAATGTGCAGAGCGGTCTTGAGGATGAGGCACAGCAAATTGTACGAAAGAAGTACGCGAAAACAGAAGTAAAAAAAGATGCACCTAAGAAGGAAGAACCTAAAAAGGATGAGGCTAAGGCAGCCGACAGACCAAAGAAAAAGGCAAGCATCACAGCAGTTTTCAATGCCCAGTACAGTAAGCAGGGTAGGAAAACAAATGGTGGAAACGGCAGCGGAAATAATGGAAATAACAGTTCGCAGCGCAGGAATGGCAATGGCAGACGCGATAATCAGTCATCACGTCCTGAGCAGCACAGCATTATTAAGCCAAGACCTGTCGGAGAGAGAGCTATGCGCCCTATAAGTGAGCGTACAGCAGATCCGTATGCAGATATGAAGGCAGCCAATTCACGTCCGGCACGTCAGGCTGACGCAGACAGAAGAGGCGACAGACGTCAGGATAATGGTGACAGAATCAACAACAGAAATACTGACAGAAATACCGACAGAAATGCCGACAGAAGCAGAAATACGGACAGAAACAGCGATAGAAGAACAATCAATCGCGACAACAATAACCGAGATAACAGCAGAGACAATAATAGAGACAATAACAGAGGCTTCAGAAATGACTCCAGACGTCCTGCAGAGGGTGGCAGAAGCTTTGACAAAAATAATGAAAGAAGCAGAAGCAATGACAGAAGCAGGAGCAATGACAGAAATAACGATAGAACAGGCAGCAGAGGTGATGACAGAAATCGTTTCAGAAAAGAAACAGTTGCAGTTGCAGCTCCTGATGATGTAAGAGGAAAGGAGAGCCGCGACAGAGGCAACGATAGAAAGAATAAGCATAATCACAATCAGAGCCAGAAGCAGGATAAGCTCGGAAAGAAGCAGGAGAATTACATCAATCTCGAGAAGCACGGCGGTAAGAAAAAGCCACAGCAGCCGAAGGCACAGCCAAAAGAGGATGAGAACGAGATTAAGACAATTTCTCTTCCGGAGAAGATTACAATAAGGGATTTAGCTGATAAGATGAAGGTTCAGCCTTCAGCCATCGTAAAGAAGCTTTTCATGAAGGGCGAGATGGTAACAGTTAACTCTGAGGTTGATTTTGCAGCTGCTGAGGAGATTGCGTTAGAGTTTAATTTCATATGTGAGGAAGAGGAGAAGGTCGATGTGATTGCAGAGCTTCTCAAGGAGGATGAAGAGGATGAGAGCAAGATGGTTCCTCGTCCACCTGTAGTCTGCGTAATGGGTCACGTAGATCATGGTAAGACATCACTGCTTGATGCCATCAGACAGACACGTGTTACAGACCGTGAGGCAGGTGGTATCACACAGCATATAGGTGCATCTGTTGTATCAATCAATGGCCAGAACATCACATTCCTTGATACACCGGGACATGAGGCATTTACAGCAATGCGTATGCGTGGTGCAAACTCTACTGATATCGCAATCCTTGTTGTTGCTGCAGATGATGGTGTAATGCCACAGACTGTTGAGGCAATAAACCATGCAAAGGCAGCCGGTGTAGAGATTATCGTTGCTGTCAACAAGATAGATAAGCCAAGTGCCAATATCGACAAGGTTAAGCAGGAACTCTCAGAGTATGAGCTTATCCCGGAGGATTGGGGTGGAAGCACAATATTCTGTCCTGTATCTGCACATACTAAGGAGGGTATCGACAATCTCCTTGAGATGATTCTTCTCACAGCAGAGGTGCTCGAGCTCAAGGCTAATCCTGATAGAAACGCAAGAGGTCTCGTAATTGAAGCACAGCTTGACAAAGGCCGTGGTGCGGTTGCCACAGTGCTTGTACAAAAAGGAACACTCCATGTCGGAGATCCTATCGCATGCGGAAGCAGCTATGGTAAGGTAAGAGCCATGATTGATGACAAGGGCCGCAGAGTAAAGGAGGCTAAGCCTTCTACGCCTGTAGAGATACTTGGACTTAACAGTGTGCCATCAGCAGGAGAGACATTTGTGGCATGTGATTCAGAGAAGGAGGCAAAGGCATTCTCTGACACATATATTTCAGAGGAAAAGAATAAGCTCATTGAGGATACAAAGGCAAAGATGTCACTTGATGATCTGTTCTCACAGATTCAGTCCGGCAATATGAAGGAGCTTGATATCATCGTAAAGGCAGATGTACAGGGTTCAGTTGAAGCTGTTAAGCAGAGTCTTGTCAAGCTTTCAAATGAGGAGGTTGTGGTCAAGGTCATCCATGGCGGCGTTGGTGCCATCAACGAGTCAGATGTTATCCTTGCATCAGCATCAAATGCAATCATCATTGGCTTTAACGTCAGACCGGATCCTGTTGCCAAGGCTACAGCAGACCGTGAGGGCGTAGATATCAGACTTTACAAGGTCATCTACAATGCAATCGAGGATGTATCTGCTGCCATGAAGGGTATGCTTGATCCTGTATTTGAGGAGAAGGTTATCGGACATGCGGAAATCAGACAGATTTTCAAGGCTTCAGGCGTTGGAAACATTGCAGGTTCATATGTGCTTGACGGATTTATGGAGAGAGGCTGCCGTGTCAGAATTAGCAGAGAGGGTGAGCAGATATTCGAGGGAGACCTTGCTTCACTCAAGAGATTCAAGGATGACGTCAAGGAGGTCAAGACAGGCTATGAGTGTGGTCTTGTATTTGACGGATTTAATGATATTCAGGAATTCGATATAGTTGAAGCTTACAAGATGGTAGAGGTTCCGAGATAATCATATATTGGTCATCTTGAATTAATGCAGCTATTCGGATAGTTACGGTTTAATATAAAAAGAAAGCGGGATTATATGAGAAAGAACAGCATAAAAAATATTCGTATCAACGAAGAGGTAATGCGTGAACTGTCAAATATCATACGCGGTGAGATAAAGGATCCGCGTATCAATCCCATGACAAGTGTTGTTGCTGTCGAGGTGGCACCTGATTTAAAGACAGCAAAGGCTTATATCAGTGTGCTTGGTGACAAGAAATCACAGGCTGATACACTTGCAGGACTTAAGTCAGCGGAGGGATATATACGCAGAACTCTCGCAAAGAACATCAATTTAAGAAATACCCCTGCCATTACATTTATCATAGACCAGTCTATAGAGTATGGTGTTGAGATGTCTAAAAAGATTGATGAAGTAACAAAAAATCTCAAAGAGGATTAACAAAGAGGATTGATTATGACAGAGATTGATTCTATTTTAAAGGATGCACAATCAGTTGCCGTTTCCGGACATGTGAGACCGGACGGCGACTGTGTCGGCTCAACACTTGCTGTATACAACTACATAAAGGATTATTATCCTGATACAAAGGCAAGGCTTTATTTAGAGCCAAGCCCAAACATCTTTAAGTTTATGCAAAGAGCAGATGAGATTGACAGCAGCTATGCGGATGATACAGTATACGATCTGTTCATAGCATGTGACTGCAGTGACACAGGCAGACTGGGAAGTGCAGCTAAGTATTTTGAGTCTGCAAAAAGGACACTTTGCATAGATCATCATGTTACAAACGGGGCCTTTGCAGACGCAAATTACATCTTTCCGGATGCGAGCTCAACCTGTGAGCTTGTGTTTGAACTTCTGCCGAAGGAGCGCATCACAATACAGATAGCAGAGTGTATTTACACAGGCATGGTGCATGATACAGGCGTGTTCCAGTATTCCTGCACTTCAAAAAAGACTATGGATATAGCAGGCTCCCTGATGGAGATGGGCATTGATTATTCAAGGATAATCGATGATACATTTTATACAAAGACATTTGCTCAGAACAAGATTATGGGGCAGGCACTTTTGAATGCTGCTTTGTATCTGAATGGTGATGTTATATTGTCTGCAGTATCGCGCGCTGAGATGGAGAAGTATGATGTGCTACCAAAGCATCTCGATGGTATTGTAAATCAGCTGCGCGTGACAAAGGATATAAAGGTTGCTGTATTTCTCTACGAAAATGAGGATGGTACCTACAAGGGCAGCCTGCGCGTAAACGGTGATTATGATGTGGCAAAGGTTGCGTCGGTATTTGGCGGCGGTGGACATGTAAAGGCCGCCGGATTTACGCTTGACGGACCGCTTGAGGTGGCAACAGACCGCATTCTTACAGCAATTAAGGACAATATTTAGGGAGAGATTCTTGGGCAGATGGTTAATGGAATAATCAATGTATACAAGGAAAAGGGCTATACAAGCTTTGACGTTGTGGCAAAGCTTCGAGGCATATTCCACCAGAAGAAGATTGGTCATACAGGTACACTTGATCCTGATGCAGAGGGCGTCCTTCCTGTCTGCCTTGGAAAGGCAACCAGAGTGTGTGACCTTTTGACAGATAAGGACAAGGTCTATAAAGCTGTGCTGCTTTTAGGACAGGAGACAGATACACAGGATATTTCAGGGCAGATCTTAAATCAGGCTAAGGTCAATGTGGCTGAGCAGGCGGTGTATGATGCAATATCACAGTTTATTGGCAGACAAAAGCAGGTGCCGCCAATGTATTCGGCTCTAAAGGTCAATGGGAAAAAGCTCTATGAGCTTGCCAGGGAGGGCAAGGTTATAGAGAGAAAAGCCAGGGATATCGAGGTGTTTGATATCAAGGTTGAAAGCATTGATTTGCCTGAGGTTACGATGACGGTGCACTGTTCAAAGGGCACATATATCAGGACGCTGTGCAATGACATCGGAGAGAGACTGGGCTGCCATGGCTGCATGAAGTCACTGCTTAGAGTAAGGGTGGCAGGCTTTGATTTAGAGCATGCACTTACACTTTCGCAGATTCAATCAAAGGTGGATGAAGGCTGCTTTGATATGGTGATGCCTGTTGACGGAGTATTCGAAAATCTGCCGGCAGTGCATACTGCTTCAGATGCTGATAAGTTTGTCAGAAATGGAAATAAAATTCCGGCAGTGCTTACGGATTATTTAAAACACGGTGCTGACTCTGATATAAGATACAGAGTATACAATCATGAGGGCATATTTGTCGGGGTGTATTCGTATCTTGATGAGACCGGTGAGTTTAAGCCGGTTAAGATTTTTATGGAATAGAATAGTATACAGATATTATGGAATATATAAGCAAAACTCTGGATTTTCATGTCAAGGAGCCGTCCGTCATCTCGTTTGGAAAGTTTGACGGGCTTCACAGAGGACATGAATTTCTGATGGAAAAGCAAATTGAACAGAGCAATCTGCATGGCTACAAGCGCATCATATTTACGTTTGACATTCCTCCCAAATCGGAGGTACTTGGCGTTGAGTCAAAGGTTATAATCACAAACGATGAAAAAGAGTATGTGTTTGAAAAATCAGGTATTGACTATCTGATAGAGTGTCCGTTTGTGCCACAGGTGATGACGATGGAGGCGGATGCGTTTGTCAGATGGATAGTTAAAAGTCTTAATGTCAAGTGTATCATTGTCGGAGATGATTTCCGTTTCGGGCACAACAGGGCAGGAGACCACAAGCTGCTTTCTGCGATGGCAGGAGAGCTTGGATACGACCTTATTGTGGTGGACAAGATAAAGGATGGAGACAGGGATATAAGCAGTACCTATATCCGCGAGGAGATTGCGGCAGGACATATTAAAAAGGCGAATGAACTGCTGGGATATCCCTTTTTCATAAAAGGAAGAGTAGTGCATGGCAGAGCACTAGGCAGGACTATTGGCATTCCGACAGTCAACCTTTCAGTGCCGCACGATAAGCTGCTTCCGCCAAAGGGAGTGTATATGTCAAGAGTTCTTGTCAGGGACAACTGGTACCTTGGTGTAACCAATATAGGATGCAAGCCTACTATAGAGGGCAAAAATCCAATAGGTGCAGAGACATATATCATAGATTTTGGGCAGGATGTTTACGGACAGGATATCATGGTAGAGCTTCATAAGTTCGTAAGACCTGAGATGAAGTTTGATTCAATAGAAGCGTTAAAGAGCCAGATGAGTGCAGATATCAATTATACAATAAATTATGCAGGCAGTCACACATTCTAGTGTGGCTGTTTTTTGCGAAATTACCCAAAATAACGAAAAAATGACAAATATTACGGAAATATTACGGAGAAATATTGACATTTTAACAATTTGTGATATACTCGTAAACATGGGATTATGGATAGCATGAACTGGAGGCTATATGAAAAATAAATTAAAATTAGGACAGGCAGCAGGCGTTGTAGCGTTTGCTATTATTATAGGTGCTGTATCTATGAGTTCAAGCAGCACAGTAGATGCCAGAGCATCATTAAAGGAAAACAGAACAGTCAATGCGGGGGTGGCCCTTGGTCTGACAGAGGCGGCAGATGCTACGGAGCTTCTTACAGCAGGAGCGACATCTGCTCTCACATACTACGGAGCTGAGCTTACTGTTGCGCAAAATGACAGCAATGTTGTAACAGCATCTGCACAGGGCGCACCGCAGACAGACGATGCTTCACAGGAGCCTGAGCAGGCAAATGAAGCAGCTCAGACACCGACAGCCGCACAGACCTGTGGTTATACAAATCTTGGTATGTCGGTTATAAGCAGCGGAAACTTAAATATAAGACAGGAAGCTTCGACAGACAGCGAGGTAATAGGAATACTTACCAATCACAATGCCTGTGAGCTTCTTGAGGATGCCGGAGAATGGTACAAGGTCACATCAGGCAAGGTGACAGGATATGTAAACAAGCAGTATCTTGTAACAGGAGATGAGGCAGAGGCTATTGCAGAACAGGAGATTAAGACGGTTGCCACAGTAAATACGGAAACACTGAATGTGCGTGCAGAGAAGTCAACAGAGGCTGCGGTGCTTTCGCAGGTTGGAAATTCAGAGGCATTCACGGTTAATTCTGTCGCTGACGGCTGGGTTGAGATAAGTGTGGATGATTCGGTAGGATATATATCACAGGATTATGTGACACTGGCACAGGCACTTCCTACAGCAAAGACAATAGAGCAGGTGAAGTATGGTGACGGCGTATCAGATGTAAGGGCATCTGTTGTATCGTATGCGTTACAGTTTGTCGGAAACAGATATGTGTGGGGTGGTACAAGCCTTGAGAAGGGAGTTGACTGCTCAGGCTTCACAATGAGAATTCTTGGAAAGTATGGAATCTCATTACCGCATTCATCAAGAGCACAGCCTTCATACGGCACAAAAATCAGTGCATCTGAAGCAAAGCCGGGAGATTTATTCTTCTACGGAAGTGGAAGGAGTATCTCACATGTTGCAATTTATATCGGAAACGGACAGATTGTACATGCCAGCAACAAGCGTGATGGAATCAAGGTTTCAAATGCATATTACAGAAATCCGATTTGTGTCGCAAGATATTTGCCGGATTAATAAAAAAACAGTTTACAACAAATGCTTACTATGCTATACTGCATAAGTATGGTTTTGCCCATGTTCGGTAGTTGGACACTCCGACCTATTGCTGAGCATCATACAGTTATCAGGGCGCATTATAATATAAGGAGGATCAACAATGATCGCAAAGGAAAAGAAACAGGCTATTATCGCAGAGTACGGTAGAACACCAAATGACACAGGTTCACCAGAGGTTCAGATTGCAATTCTTTCAGCAAGAATCGCAGAGTTAACTGAGCATTTCAAACAGAACCCAAAGGATCATCACTCAAGAAGAGGAATGTTAAAGATGATCGGTCAGAGACGTGGATTACTTGCATACCTTAAGGAGATTGATATCGAGAGATATCGTTCACTTATCGAGCGTTTAGGACTCAGAAAATAGTATTTTCTTTAGAGCGGAGTAATTATTATTCCGCTCTATTATTGTTTTTATTATTGTTTTTATTATTGTTTTTATTATTGTTTTTTGAAAAGCAGAAGTAAGCCGAGACCACTAAAGAGTGCATGAGCGTACATGTATTGTTTAGTAGTTTCGGAAGAGGAATACACTTCTGCAAAAGAATTTTAAGGAGAATTAATATGTACAAAAGTTATTCAATGGAACTTGCCGGCAGGACTCTTACTGTAGATATCGGAAGAGTAGCAGCTCAGGCAAACGGAGCTGTTTTTATCAAGTATGGTGATACAACAGTCCTTTCAACAGCTACAGCATCTGACAAGCCACGTGACGGTGTGGATTTCTTCCCACTCAGCGTTGAGTTCGAGGAGAAGATGTACTCTGTAGGAAAAATTCCGGGTGGTTTTAACAAGCGTGAGGGAAAGGCATCTGAGAACGCCATCCTTACAGATCGTGTAATTGACCGTCCTATGAGACCTCTTTTTCCAAAGGATTACAGAAACGATGTTACTTTAAACAACCTTGTCATGTCAGTGGATCCTGAGTGCCGTCCTGAGATAGTTGCAATGATCGGTACAGCTCTTGCAGTTCATATATCAGATATTCCGTTTGACGGACCATGTGCCATGACACAGATGGGACTTGTTGATGGAGAGTTTATCGTAAACCCTTCACAGAAGCAGTGGGATGAGGGCGATTTACAGCTCACAGTTGCTTCTACAAAGGAAAAGGTCATCATGATTGAAGCAGGAGCCAATGAGATTCCTGAGGATCAGATGATTGAGGCAATCTACAAGTGCCACGATATCAACCAGACAGTTATCGCATTCATGGATCAGATCCGTGATGAGATTGGCAAGCCAAAGCATGAGTATGAGAGCTGTGCTATTCCGGAGCAGATGTTTGAGGATATCAAGAAAATTGTTACTCCAGAGCAGATGGAGGAGGCAGTATTCACAGATGAGAAGCAGAAGCGTGAGGAAAATATAAGAGCTATCACAGAGCAGTTAGAGGAAGCTTTCGCTGACAATGAGGAGTACCTTGCAGTACTTGGTGAGGCTATTTACCAGTATCAGAAGAAGACAGTCAGAAAGATGATTTTAAAGGATCATAAGCGTCCGGACGGCCGTGCAATCAACCAGATCAGACCACTCGCAGCAGAGGTTGATTTGATTCCTAGAGTTCACGGCTCTGCAATGTTTACCCGTGGACAGACACAGATTTGTGATGTTGTAACACTTGCTCCTTTATCAGAGATTCAGAAAATCGACGGACTTGATGCAAATATCACAACAAAGAGATATATGCATCACTATAACTTCCCTGCATACTCTGTAGGAGAGACAAAGGTATCACGTGGACCGGGACGTCGTGAGATTGGACACGGAGCACTTGCTGAGAAGGCACTTGTTCCTGTACTTCCAAGCATTGAGGAGTTCCCATATACTATCCGTGCCGTATCTGAGACATTTGAGTCAAACGGCTCTACATCAATGGCTTCAACATGTGCATCATGTATGTCACTTATGGCTGCAGGTGTTCCGATTAAGGCTATGGTTGCCGGAATCTCATGCGGACTTGTAACAGGCGATACAGATGATGATTTCCTTGTACTTACAGATATCCAGGGTCTTGAGGATTTCTTCGGAGATATGGATTTCAAGGTAACAGGTACACATAAGGGTATTACAGCTATCCAGATGGATATCAAGATTCACGGACTTACAAGACCTATCGTTGAGGAGGCAATCGCAAGAACACGTGAGGCACGTCTCTACATCATGGATGAGGTCATGAGTAAGGCAATCGCTGAGCCTAGAAAAGAAGTAAATGAGTGGGCTCCAAAGATTGAGCAGATTACAATCGATCCATCAAAGATTGGTGATGTTGTCGGACAGAAGGGTAAGACAATCAATGAGATTATCGATAGAACCGGTGTCAAGATCGATATCACAGATGATGGCGCTGTTTCAGTTTGCGGAACAGATAAAGAGATGATTGCAAAGGCAATCGACATGATTAAGATTATCACAACTGATTTTGAGCAGGGACAGATCCTTGAGGGAACAGTTGTAAGCATCAAGGAGTTCGGTGCTTTCATCGAATTTGCTCCTGGCAAAGAGGGAATGGTTCACATTTCTAAGATTGCAAAAGAGAGAATCAACAGAGTAGAGGATGTACTCACACTTGGAGACAAGGTAAAGGTTGTTTGCCTTGGCAAGGACAAGATGGGAAGAATCAGCTTCTCTATGAAGGATGTAAAAGAGGATTAATTAATATACGTTAAAGTATAACAATAATATCCAGGTAAAGGGCTGCACGCAGGTGCAGTCCTTTTAATATATGAAATTATAGTAAGGTGATATGATGTAAGGCAAAACAGGTGCGTCTGTGTCATATTGTGAAAACGAATCATATACTAAATTAAAAAATAAAATAATAATGAAAAATGCGAAATATAGTATAAATGCAAATCTGGTATATAAAAATGGATATAGTGGTAAAAATGTCAATATAGCAGTGCTTGATACGGGCTGTCTCTTATACACATCTGACG
>OJRS01001166.1_pt1 | contig 10490 bp, 5 predicted proteins | sample 1599261 | NCBI WGS metagenome assembly OJRS01 (sample SAMN03922531, study PRJEB24848) | human gut metagenome | isolation source: stool sample | host: Homo sapiens | place: Germany | collected 2010-05 | reverse complement strand
CTCGTGGGCTCGGAGATGTGTATAAGAGACAGCTTCAGATCACCGATGAATGCATACCACATCGGTTTGTCGGAATCAGCCGTCTTCAAGCCGAAAATAACAGCGACGTCGCCGTTGGCGACACCAAGGCCGGAGTCGTTTTGACGAACAATGATGACCTTGCCGTTGTACATGTCGTCTGCGGATGGAACTATGAAAGCCGTTTTAACAAAATCTTCGCAATAATCATTGACGGCATTGACGCCGGTCGGACCTTCACGTTGTGCGCACAACGGACGGAAAGTACTCAGTTCGTTCCAGACGTCTTTAAGAGCTTGTTGTACATCATTAGGAAGGTTTTCGAAGTTGGCTGATCTTGAATCCACTTCGTTTTTATCGTTCAAAGTTAAAGTCAGGTTTAAGTTTTCGACTGCTTCGAAGGCCAGCATGCGCTGCGCCAATCTGCCGATAGCGGATTTGTCGTTGAAGCGAATGCTCTCTTTTAATTCAACAATGTGGCCTTTCAAAACACCCGAATTGTCGGAGATGTCAGCAAACACCGAACCAGGTCCGACGGCTGCCAGCTGATGCTTGTCGCCTAAAAACACAGTTTGCGTTTTGGTTGGATCAATTGATCTGATAAGTTTTAACGCAAGGGCGGAGTCAATCATTGAGCTCTCATCCACGATTAGCAGATCTGCTTCGATCGGATTGTCTGCTGAAGGTCGTTTGCCGTTGGATAAATCCGTGACGAGCAATTTATGGATCGTCAAAGAAGTCAGTCTATCTTCCGCAAGGGCCTTGCGAACGGCAGGGTAGTAAGGTGCAGAGGACGGACCGGCATCCGCTTGATTTTTTACGGATTCAAGAAGACGACTTGTGGCCTTTCCGGTTGGGGCACACATTTGAATGATGCCCTTCGGATGTATTTCCAAAAAGGCTTCAATGAATTTCACAACGGTGGTTGTTTTGCCGGTACCGGGACCGCCGCAAATAACGGAGAATTTCTCCGAAACTGCAAGTTCGGCGGCTTCCAGCTGCAGAGGATTTAAAGAGTAGGCTTTCTTGTCGCCGTTTTCTCGTGCATTCTTTAACGTCTGTTCCAGCTGTGCTAAGGCCTCTTTTACCTCGTTGACGTCGCTGGCGCTTGTAGAGCACATACCGTGAATACCTGCGGCCAAACGGCTTTCAGAGCAAAAATTGCGGCGGGAATAAATTCTCAGCTTTTTCGGTTCGCTCTCGTCAAGAAGAAAAGGCGTAGGAGCGACAGAAAGGTTGTTAGGTTCGTCAGCAATTTTGTTGCTGCTGTCTGTTAGCAGCTCAGCTTCCCTGAGCAGCTCCGCGTACTTTTTATTTTGCGGCGTTGCATCAAGCTCGGCACATAAACCTCCGAGGTGTTCGGCTTGTCCGAGATGCAGCATGAAGAACGCCAATGCGTCTCTTAGCTCTTCTGTAATGGTTTTTCCTCGACGAGTTAAAAGGTCAAGCAGAATGGTGCCGAGGTTTTCAAATGAATTTTGGTTTTGCGAAATCATTTCAAACTGCTCCTTTGGCACGAGATTCCAGGAGTTCGCGACTGAATCCGTTTTTCAGGAAGTCGTCTAAACATTCGATAAGGGCATCTTTTGGACGTTCAAAGTACGTTCCACGCGCATTCCTGTCGATGCCGCGCAGGAAGCAGTAAACCGCCCCTCCGATGGCTTTATAACCCGTACCTTCCGGCAGATTTAAACGAACTTCGAGCATTCGTTTGAGCGCAACGAGATAGAGCGCCAACTGAAGCTCGTAGTGATTATTTTTCATCAAGGCGTTCACGGCTTCCGGCGTATAGAGCTCAGGAGTGTTGTTGCGGTAATCAATTTTGTTCGTCTTCCAGTCGATGACCCAATATTTGCCGTCAGCGGCAAAAGCTAAGTCGATGGAGCCCGTGAGATAACCGCGCATATCAAGTTCTGACAAATGAAAGTCTTTATAACGAGAATCAAAGGCCGTTAGCGTTTCAGCCAAAAGACTCGCCGTCAGACGTTCTCTAGCTGAGAGAGATGGAAGCCCGGCGCGGAGGGCAGAATCTTTGCTTCGAATAAATTTTCGAAGAACTCTTCCGTTTTAGTCTCGATTTCGGCCTTTCGTTCTTCAGTTTCTGGGGCGACATAACCCTTAAAACGATCATCTAAAAATTTGTAGACTCTGTTCTTCCAGTTATGGAAATTTTTGTCGAAAATCTTTTCTAATAATTCGTGGACTTTCGTGCCGAATTCGGCAGCGCTTTGGGTGCCTTTGAGGACTTCCAATACGTCCTCTTCTTTCGATTCCGCGACAGTTTCCTCTGACTCAAGAGCTTCCGACTCATCAGTGATGACGGCGGAGTCCTGTGCTTCCATGGTCCTCAACAAGCTTGTGAAACTGGAAGAAATCCAAGAACGATTTTGCTTCTCACCGCGACCGGCTCTGAGATCAAGATGCTCCGGCGGTTGTCTGAAGGAGACTTCGGAGTCTCCATATTTGCCGGGTTCGAAGTCAAAACGGATCTCAAAAGGAGTGTAAGCATTTAAAGCTTTCTCAGAGAGCATGAGAGGATGTGCGCTAAGCATTTAAAGCTTTCTCAGAGAGCATGAGAGGATGTGCGCTGTTCTTGTTGTACTCGGAAATTCCGTCAAGCAAGGCCTTTCTGACTTCTCTTGCCGACGCTTCCTTCGGGCTCAAAGCCTCCCGCAGTCGGTTTAAACCGCCAATAATGGCCAATCCGCCGGACGTTTCTCCGCTGATAGCCTGAGCAAGCGGATTTTTTCCGCCGACGCTGCCGTGAGGCGCTCCGTTCTTAGTTTTCTTGAAGAAATAGGGAAGAACCACCCTTGCTGTGGCTCGCGTCATAGCGACATACAGCAGTCTCATGGACTCCTCATATGATTTCTCAATGAAGTCGTCCGGTGCCTTCTGTTCGGTTTCATAGAAGGTAATGACGCCTGTCGCATCATCTCTAAATTTCTGACCTTTGGAAAAGCTTATCGGCCGGTCAAGGTAATAAACAACAGGGTATTGAAGGCCTTTACTGCTGTGAATAGTCTCAACTCGAACAACATCGGAATCGGTTTCACGTCTCAGAGTGTAGCTGTCGTTGCTCTTTTTTTGTTCTTGTTTTAACCAGCGCAGCAGTCCCTGAAGACTATCAATGGTGTTGTGCTGCTGATGAAGAAGCTCCAAGATGTGCTGATAATTCGTGAGGGCGCGTTCTCCTCCGTATTGCAGTAAACGCTCTTCGGTTTTGGCGCCGGCAAATAGGTTCGAAACAGCAGCGATAATTCCGCTCTTCTCGTAGATTTTTGCTGAGTTTTCCAATAACAGACGTGCCTGCGCGGAGGCCGCATCGTTATTCAATAAGTCATTCAGCGAGTCGCCGAAAATCCTGGTTGCCTGAGCCGCAGCCACAAGACGAGTATCTCTCGGATCGTACATAGCCTCTAGAACGCTCTTAAGTTCGTGCGCTTCTTTGGAACATAAGACATTTTCATTCGAAGACCGAAGGGTGCGAATGCCCCGCCTGCGCAGCTCTTCAATAACCTTGTCAGCATGGAAGCGCTTTGCAACCAAAATCGCGATATCGCTGGGTCTCAGTCTCCGGCCGTCATAGAGGACATTTTCCTTTAGCAAGGATTCGATTTCCTCTGCGATGGCAATAGCCTCCATATCGCGAAGTGTCTCTGCATTGGACAAGGCCTTAGTGTCGGCATTGGACCAGAAAGCGAAAGAGGAAAGGGGTTCGACTTTGCCGTCTTTCTCTAAGAGGAGCGGTAGTTTTTTCTTATTAAACTTCACCGGCGAATAAGAAAGGGCCTGATTCAAAAAGCCGCCGCGGGAACCTTTCCCTTCCGGATTGAAGTACGCATTAACTCCGGCAATGATCCCAGGAGTAGAACGATAATTCTTTACTAACTGATAAGGGTTGTTGATTTCGTTTTTGGCTAACAGATACGTTTCAAGACTTGCGTTCCTGAAGCGATAAATAGACTGTTTCGGATCACCGACAAAGATAACGGGTTTGGAGTTCTCCGGATCCTCTAAGAACAGGTGTTTGAAAATCGAGTATTGAATCGGGTCCGTATCCTGAAATTCGTCAATCAAAGCAGCGCCGTAAAGGTTCTGAATTGCCTTGGTGAATTCCGGATCTTTAACAATGCGTTCTTCTGCTTCGATCAGCAGGTCATCGAACGTAAAAAGACGTTCATCTTTCTTGTTTTCTTCGTAGAGTTTTGTTGCCTGATCAATGAAAGTTTCAAAAAACCGAGTGGTTTCGTCTTCGGGCTTTTGATTCGCATCTTTCATCAGCTTCATTTGCCGGGTGAGCGGCTTGCTTCTGCTCAAACCGGCAGCAGTTGTCAGAATATCTTCCCAAGGAATGTCTCGAGCCAGAGACAGTTGTTCCGTAGGGTAGCCTGGATAGGCCTTCGGAAGGTTTGTACGAAGAAAAGTACTCAGCGCTTTATCTTTAGCGTTTGAATCATCTCCGATCTCAAAGTCGTAGTTTCCCTTTGAAGAAAAGACAAAGTCCTGAAGGATTCGTTGGCAAAAGCCGTGAATAGTAAAAATGGCAGCGTCGTCAATCTTATTCAGCGCTGTTTGCAGTTTTTCAAGAATTATGTCCTGAGAATATTTCTTTTCTCCCCAACTATCCAGCAGATCGTTGAAGCTTCCGCTCTTGTTCAGCCTAATTTGTTCAATCAGTTCCGTCAGGTTGCTGCGCAAACGAGAGGACAACTCATCAGTGGCTGCATTCGTGAATGTCACGACCAAAATACGATCTAGTTCGATTCCTTTCTCGACTAAAAGCCTGAGCAGCACTCGCATCAAGGAATACGTTTTTCCGGTGCCGGCGCTGGCTTCCAAAAGCATGCGCCCCTCAATCGGCGTTGTGGCAGCATCAAATTCTTTATAAAGCATAAATACTCCGATTAAGGTTTAAGTTTTTGAATGAATTCAATTAACGCTTCGAATGCTTCTGAAAGGTAGATGTCTTTCTTTCTGCCATCACCTTTGAGGAGTTTGTAGTAATCGCTGAGTTCTTCTTTGAGAGCCTTAGATAAATCAGCAGCTTTTCTTACGCTTTCCTCTGAGACACCCTGCCAAAGCAGTGCGTCATCCGAGGCATTCATTCCAAGTGCGTGCTTGCAGTGACACTCAAATAACCTCAAGAACGCTTTAAGCGGTTCGCCGCCATGGTTCTGAATAATCGAAGAGTAAGAAATGACGAAATGATCTGTGTCTGAACTTTCGTTAAAGATGAGTAAATCGTAGGGTTCCCCGGCTTCGGTCCAAATAATTTGGCGCAATACTTCTCGGTTTTGTTCCGACGCAGAGCAAAAGACGCCGAGCTTGACGCGCAAGGACTCATCTTCCGTTTTCCAAAGGAAGAGATCCGTTTTGTCTGTGAGCCGATTGACGAAGCTAGAAACTGCAGTCGGAACTCGATAATCAAGTCCCGCCGAGAGGGGTTTTAAAGTCTCAGTCTCCTCAAATTGTTTCCTTGCGGCGTGAGCGTCGGCAACCTCTGAGGTTTCAAAACTGAGAACCGCACGTCGGACACTTTCAATGCCGTACTTCGGATTAAGGTTCAAAAGATTGAGCGCCTCTTGATCAGAGAAGTTATTCTCAAGCAAAGAAAGAAATTTTCGGCTGACCTCTGAGTGCATAAGCTTGTCGTCCTTAGAAGGGACGATCATTCTTTCGTCGGCTTCGAAATCTGATGATTCAAGCTTGAGCAGCGTTGCCGCCCATTCGTTGTAAGAGGTCAGGAACTTTATGAGGAAATTAACCTGCAGTTCGCGGAGCACCGGGTGCTGCATCGTTTTGGGAAGTTTCTCAGCAGGAATCTCGGTGTTGGCAAACATCGGTTCCTTGGCGCCCGGGTTCCTATAGGCATGTTCGATTGAATCGAGGACGTCTTTCCGAGGGCTCTTCCAGAACAAGTTGTTTTCTCGTTTGTCTAGAGATTTTGCTTCCTCTAAGAAATTTCTCATGGAGAAGCGATTCAAAGGAACCTTAGTTACGATGCTCTTCCAAAGCTCGTCTGCCTTTTCCTGAGCTGTGCCGTCCTCCATCCCTACGCTCATGGCATGAGAAAGGAAGTAATTCTTGAAATTATCAATGACGAGCGACGGATTATTTTCGCTTTGCGGTTTCGTTCCGATTGTGTAGGAAATCAAAAGGTTTTCTCGAGCGCTGAGAAGCGTGTCAAGGAAGACAGCGTTATTGTCCTTTCTTGCGTCTCGGTCACCGCGGCGGCGGTGATCCTTGGTCAAGTCAAATTCTTCAAACTTAGGTGTTCCCGGGAACCCGCTTTTCTCATCGAAACCCAAACAGCAAATGACCTTGTAGGGTATTCCTCTGGCAAGTGAAATGGATGCGAAGGTCATCGTTCCGGAGCTCGGTACATCGCGCTTTGTTTTGGAGAGTTCACTTCGCAGCTCGCTTAATACAACATCGAAACTGACGGTTTTTTCCGTGCCGCCGAAAGCGGCAGCCATGCCTTTGCAGACTGTCTCGATGATTTCTGAGAAGTTATAGGACTCTTCAGGATCACAGTTGTTTCCGAAGAAACGCTCTTTCATACCTAACAGAGCTTCTCTCCAGGCCTCTGCGGGGAGTGCAAATTCGGAAGCGAGCAGTTCACGACGCTGATCGGCAAGGTTCAGATAAAGTTGAGAAAGCGCTTGGAGCAAGCGGCCCGAGCCGTCGGAAACGACATGGGGAAGCTTCATCAAGGAAAAAGCCGAGAGAAAGCCGTTCCATGGCGTCCTGAAAGGACGTGTCTTCGTCAGTGAAATTCAGCGCCGCGAGCTGTTCATGATCGATTCCGACAGAGTATCCCGCAGAATAAAGCCAAGTCTGAATGACAGAGATGTCGTCTAAGGACAGGTCCCACTGCTGTTGTACGGGGAGTTTCTCCAGCCAATCAAAGAATTCTCTGGCTGAGAAATCGGACATCAAGAGTTTGCCCAAGCCCACAAACGCATCTGCAAGCGCATTCTGTTTTTCTTCGCTGAGACCGATGATCTTCCAAGGGATATAAAGATCTTTCGGCAGTGATGCCATGACGCCTTCAATGATAGGAGCTGCCTTTTCGATGTCCGGAACTACGACCAAAACATCGGAAGGTTTTAGGCCGCGTTTTTTATCTGTGAGCCAATTCTGGAGAATGTCGATGGTGGCTTCGACTTCTCGGACAAAAGAGGGCGCCTTGAGAATGCGAAGACTGACATCTTTCTCGGCAGGCTCAATGGGCAGCAGCGTGCTGTCCATTCTAAGAATGGAGTTTTGAAAGCTATGCAGAAACGACTTGGAGGGATACTCCAGATATGCGGAAGCTGTCTCGGCACTAACCTTGGTTTTTATTTCTTCTTCGGAATGGTCGAAAGTTTTTTCTGAGGTTACAAATTCCCGAGACCCCGGCTGTTTGACGAATGCCTTTTGACGGTTCTGTTTGTCTTTATCAGAGATATCCGTTTCGATTGCCGAAGCTTCTTCCTCGGAAAAAAGGAAGCTGTCCAATCGGTCAATAGCGGCTCTCGTGCTTGCTGCATTTGTCAACAGATAGTTCAGGCAGCTGTTGTCGACTTTGAAATTCTCGGACCAGTCGAACTGCGCTTTCGGAACGGACTCAAACCAGTACTCGGCGCACGGATTAAGAATGTACAGATTAAGCTCTGCAGGAGAATCTTCATAAGCTCGAATCAGAGGCAGTAAGTTAGGCGGAATCGAGAACGGCAGAAAAAGATGAATCGGAAGACTGTTCTCAACCGGTTTGTTCTTCCGGATTCGCTCAATAGTATTTTCAAGCCACCCGAAGATTTTTCCTTCGCTTTCTGCGCCGGTCTGTTCGATTAATTCTTGCCAAAGACGCTTTTGCCACAAAAAGTCAGCGTTTTTCTTCAATCGCTCTTCTTCTGCCTTTGCATTTGGTACCGGAAGCGGGTGTACCTTATGGTTGAATTTGAATTTCTCTAAAGCCCACTGTTGCAGCCAGTCAAAGCGATAGGAACCGTAAGTAATGAAAACTGTGTTCAGATGACGGGCAAATTCCAACACACCGACGGGGTCCAATGTCTGAATGTATTCATAAAGACGCTTTTCTTCTTCAGGGAAAGCCTTTTTGTTTTGCTTTTGACGCAGGATCTCGTAAAAAGTCCAGTCCATGACCTGAGATGTTTCAGCGTTGGAGAGAGACTGTCCGAGAACTTTGAACATCCAGCTGGCTACGTTAGAGAATTCAATCCCCGGAGTGGCTCCGAAGTGATCCGCGAAGAAGCGGTTGAGGTTGTCCTCGATCATCGGCGTCGGGACGATAACCTTGATTTGCTCAAAAAAGGAGGCATTACTGTTTCGCAGGTCCTCCAGATTAAAACCGATTTTTGTGGCAAGAACCGTTCGAAGAACTTCGAACGAGTTCGAGTAAAAAGTAGAAATCACTGAGGACCCTCCTAAAAGGAAAAGCCGACGTTTTAGTTTAGTTGTGTGGCGCTGAGTCAGGCTTTTTTCAGCGGCGGGACACGTACACAGAAGGTGTAGGCGTAGTCGCCGATAGCATCGAGTTTGTAGCGGGCACCGCGCAGAAGCACATAGAAGACACCGTCCTTGTCGACTAAGAAGTTGGGGTGTACTTCAAGATCGTTTTTCTGAGCGTAATTTTTAAAGTCTTCCTTGGATTCTTCGATTGTTTTTCCGGGCGTCACATAAACACCGACTAAGAAATGGTCCTCGAAGTAATCGTTGGGAATATCCAAGCGGTCATAGATAGAGACGGCTTCAATACTTTCAATGGTTCGAATCTGTTTTCCGACGAGTGTGTCTGAGACAACTTTTTCCAGTTTGCCGGGAATGGCCTGGATGTCCTGTCTCTTTCCGACGCAGACGAGCGCAACGGTAATTTCTCCGTCTTCAGTATCGCAGCTTGAAGTGTCGCGCGGGAAGCACTGAACCTGACGTACGCCGACGCAGTCCAATCCCATGACAAGCAAAAACTCCTCAGGGAAGTAAATCTGAGAAGCAAAGGACGGGTGCATCGTGATCGTGATTTGAGCCTTATTGTCAGGGCAGGCAGAAGCTTCCAAATCTTGAACGTCGTTCCAGGCCTGACGCGCTTGTTCGCTCAATGTCTTGACGTTCTCTTCAAAATCGTAGGGAAGAACGGACAAGTCCAGCTGCACCTGACGCTCGGACAAGTTGTAAGAACTAATATTGGTCGTCATCGAATAAAAATCCCAAATCTTTATGTTTTCTATCGAGCCCGAAATGGCTGTATGCGCGCGGTGTCGCCACGCGTCCCCTTGGTGTCCTCTGAACAAAACCTTCTTTGATCAGATAAGGCTCGACCATATCTTGAAGCGTATCAGACTCCTCACCGACAGCGGAAGCCAGGTTTTCGATACCGACGGGACCGCCTTGGAATTTTTCAATGATCGCAAGCAGGAATTGGCAGTCGAGGCTGTCTAAGCCGATCGGATCGACTTCTAGCATGGTAAGGGCGTCTTTTGCGATTTGTTCGGACAATTGACCCTGATGACGGACTTCGGAAAAGTCGCGAATACGTCGAAGCAATCTGTTTGCGATTCGAGGTGTACCGCGGGAGCGGCGTGCAATCTCACCGGCTGCGCCTTTATCTGCCGGCATATTTAGCAGGTGCATGGAGCGCAGCACAATGGTTGTCAGGTCTTCAGGCGAGTAGTACTGAAGCTGGGCACGAATACCGAAACGATCCTGCAGCGGTTTGGTCAATGAACCTGCACGTGTCGTGGCACCCACAAGCGTGAAATGCGGAAGATCGATTTTGATCGAACGGGCAGCAGGGCCTTCGCCGATCATGATGTCGAGCTTGAAGTCCTCTAAGGCCGGATAAAGAATTTCTTCGACGACCGGCGAGAGACGATGGATTTCGTCAATGAAGAGAACATCATGCGGCTCCAAACTTGTAAGCATGGCAGCCAAGTCCCCGGCGATGATGTTTGCCAGTGTCGTTTTACCTAAGCCCGGAGGGCCGAAGAGCAAAACGTGATCCAGAGCTTCTCCGCGATTGCGTGCAGCCGTGATGAACAGATCTAACTGCTCACGAATACCGTCTTGGCCGGCATAGTCTTTGAGACGTGTCGGACGAAGGGCCTTGTCGATGACTTCTTCTTTTTCTTTTCTTTCAGAGGAAAGAATCGAATTGCTGTCCGCCATGGATTAACCTTTCTGAGCAAGTTGACGCAGACAGAGACGAATGCCTTCGGAGGCGTCGGCATCTGCAGGGACGTTTTTCGCAGCGCCGCGAGCTTCGCGTTCGCTGAAACCCAACGCAACCAAAGCCTGGATGACCTCTGTCTGAACGGAAGAAACCGTGGGCGCAGAAGTGACGACCATCTTGTCCTTCAGCTCAAGAACGAGACGTTCGGCCGTTTTCTTACCGATGCCGGGAACCATCGTCAAAAGTCCGATTTCATTATTGGCAATGGCGTTTCCGATATCTTCTGCAGACATAGAGG
>OJRS01001152.1_pt1 | contig 10571 bp, 10 predicted proteins | sample 1599261 | NCBI WGS metagenome assembly OJRS01 (sample SAMN03922531, study PRJEB24848) | human gut metagenome | isolation source: stool sample | host: Homo sapiens | place: Germany | collected 2010-05 | reverse complement strand
GCTGGTCAGGATAGCCTGCTCAGACGGACGGCCTTAGCGTTTAATAAAGCCACCGGGGATTTTACCTACGGCGTACATTTTTTCTTCAAAATCAACAGTCAAAGGGAAGAAGTCTACACCCTCACGCGGGGTCTTGGTGCCGGTAACGGCAACTACTACGGCGGTATCGCCATAACGAACTAATACAGCGCCATTAGCTTGTTTTGCAATCTTGCCGGCTTCAATAGTAAGAGTTCTGCCGCCAAGATCCATGCTGTAACTATGCATATCTTATGCCTCCTATTCTTTTCACACATTGTGTACCTGCATATTATTCGCCGTCAATCAGAAAAATCCTCTATATTTTTACGGCTTTTTAAAATTTTTTTTGAAAAAATTTCTACAACAGACAAAAACAGCCGGCAGCTCTGCCCAAGGCAACACTGCCGGCCGTCAGAAATACATTTTTACGCCATTAAAAGCCCATAAAAAGGCGCATAATAAACAAAACTATTGCGCCGACAGCAGCAAAGACAATAAACGTCGGCAGCAAAAAGAAGATAACTGCCACAATGCCGCACAAAATCAGAAAAGTAATCAGAATGCCGCTGCCGCAGCCAAAGGTATGTACCTTGATATTCGGCGGCACCTGCTGCTGTCTTTCATTATAAGCATCAGCACCGCTGTCATATACAGCGCCTTCCCTGGCACTTTTGTTTTCCTCTGTGCCTGCGCTCTCGTCTATCGTCACGCCCTCAAAGGTATCGCGCTCCTCCGGACTGAGCACCTGCGCATCAATCTTGAACTGATAATGGCAGTACGGACATTCCACTGTGCCAGGAGCAACCTCGTGGCCGCAAAAATCACACTTCATATTCTGGTGCCTCCTCTCACTGCAGCAGCATCAGCAGCAAACCCTCTTCGTTAACATAACGCGGGTCGTGTGCCTCCAGCTGCAAGGTTTCATTTATCTTATCTATCATCTGCTTCAGCTTTGCATGGTCGGTAGCACGGCACATAGCAAAAACCTGCTTTTCCGTAAAGGTATAAACATCATTCAGCTTAACAAAGCAGTACATAACCGCTGCCGTCCAATGCTCAAAATCAGCGTCTGTATTATCAAGCAAAGCATTGCCACGAAGCATAAAATCGCTCCACATGGTACGCATCAGCTGTATATCATAGGCAGAAAACAGGCCTGTACCTCTAAGAGATTCCAGCATTGCCGAGGTCTTGTCCTCAAGCAACGCCGCAGGCTGATAATCACTTATCTGCGTACTGAAATTAAAGCCCTCCATACGCACATAGATTGCATACAAAACAGAAACATGGCGTACGAACATCGGATTACGGTTGATGAACTCCTCCCAGCTCATCTCGCCGCTTTGGCGCACGGCAAACCAGTCCTTCGCCGCACTTACAACCTCAAAAAAACGCTTACGCGAGGTCTGCGACATCACCAGTCCGCGCAGGAAGTTCATCACCATAGTATTTTCATAAAAAATATGGCCCATGAAAATATAGCCTCCTGTGTCAATATTATCATCTACCGGCAGCATCAGCGTATATTTTTCATTGGTGAAAATATTTCTGCAGACATACATTCCCTCCTCCGTGCGTCTTTGCACATCAAAGAGAACCAGCTTAGCCTTAATCAGCTCATTCAAAATATCAACGGACGTGTCCATATCAGAAGCGTCACGGCAGATTACATCACGGTAATGCTGCAGCGGCGTTTTGTCATCTTCAAGCAAGCGATAGTCAAAAAGAAAATAATCCCAGAAGGTCTGTGAATATTCCTCCGTGCCCGGTTTTTCCTGAACAGTACCGTTCTGGAAAATACCGCCGAAGAGAAAATCGGCCCGCTCCAAATCGCGACGGAACTGCTTCTGCGTATAGTAGCTTTGCACATCATCCAGCAAATTCTGCATTCTCTCGCCGATGTTCAAGTACACCTTCGTCGGTAAATCCGGCGTAGAATACAGATTGTAGCGGTCATGTCCCGGCAAAAAGCTTCCATCTTTGCCGACAATCTGCAGTTTTCCGTCAGCCAGCAGCTTTGCTTTAGCTTCGGCAGGCGCATTATCACGGGTAATAATGCGTTTCTTTTTCATATATGCATAAAACTCCTGCATAACATCCAGGAAATGTGCGATGTTGCTCTCCGTTGCCTGGAAGCCGGAAACATTGCGGCAGCACCAGCCTACGCAGTCAATAAAATCCTCACGCGACATATCACCGAGAAAGTTCTCGGAATTGCCAAGGTAAATACAAAGAATCGTAATATAATCCCAAATCTTGACAAGCTCGCCATCCTTGGCTCCCTGCCATGTTTTATAGCGCAGGAAATCTTCAGCACAGCTTTGCTGCAGTACAGAATTCCATTCTTCATCCTGTGTATAAAATTCTTCTATCAAATCGAAAACATTAGTCATTTTTTCTCCATTCTCTGACGTATTATGGAGATATTATACCACACTTTTGTGGCTAATTTATGTTTTTTTGTGCCAGCTGCGCCGCCAGATAGATATCCTGCAGCGGCACCCCCTGCTCCTGCGCCAGTTTGGCAGCGCTGTCATATTCAACATAACAGCGTTCGCCGCTGTCCAGCAGGCAGCGCTTCACCGCTACATCACCGTAAGCAGTGTGCACCACATCCCTGCGGCGTGGCAGCACAGTGCGTTCCATGCGCGCACGACGGACGCCGATGGTTGTCGTTTCCGCAAAAATCAGCGCTTCCAGTTTCGCTCTGTCCTCCTCGCGGCAGATAACAGTAAGCTCCCACGCCGGACGGCTCTTCTTCATAAACACCGGCTGATAATGAGCATCCAACGCGCCTGCCGCCAGCAGGCGCTCCAGCGTGTAACCCAAAAGCTCGCCGCTGCAGTCATCAATATCAGACTGCAATTGGCAGATGCAATCTGTCTGCAAAGCGTTACTGTTTACAGAGTTTTTTTTTGCGCATTATCCTCAATCATCAGCGCACGCAAAATGCTGGGACGCTCATACTGACGCTTGCCTGCTCCCAGACCGATGCCCAGAATCTTAAAGCTCTGCGGCAACTCGTCTGTAGTCATCAGCGCAGCAGCGGCAGCAGCACCGGTCGGTGTAACGAACTCGCCCTGCACCGACAGCAAGCGTACATTAAAGCCAAAGCGCTGCATAATATTAGCTGTTGCCGGAACAGGCACCGGCAGCACGCCATGCTGGCAGCGGACAGTACCGCGGCCCTCGCACAGCTCCGGCACAATTACGTTTTCAACACCAAGAGTGTCGGCACACACAGCAATCGCCACAATATCAACGATGGAATCAATCGCGCCAACCTCATGGAAATGCACTGCATTCTTTTCCACTGCATGCGCCTTTGCCTCAGCATCCGCAATAATATCAAAAATCTTCAGCGCCAATTCCTTGGCTGCAGCACTCATATCCGTAGCATCAATAATCGCAATAACCTCCTGCAGACCGCGGTGCTCATGGTGATGATGATGCTCATGCGGCACATGGCTGTGCTCATGTTCATGGTCATGATGATGTTCGTGTTCGTGCTCATGGTCGTGGTCATGATGATGTTCGTGTTCGTGCTCATGGTCATGATGATGTTCATGCTCATGGCTATGTACTACAGCATCGCCGTTGCCATGCAAAAAGGCCATATCATGGTCATGGTTAGCATGCTCCTCGTCCAGAATAACGTCAAAATCACAGCAGTCAACGCCTGCCTTAGACACTCTGCTGATTTTATACTCAAAGCCCTTCGCAGGAATACTCTGCAGAGCCTTATCAAGCGCCTCCTTATCCGCGCCTAAATCCAAAAGTGCTGCTACCAGCATATCGCCGCTGATACCGGCATTACATTCCAAATATAAGCTTTTCATAAATCTTCCTCCTAATTTGAAGTCTGCATACTTATAGCAGGCTAATGCTAAAATTCGCTATAAGTACAAATTAATCCTGCTTTAAAGTTTCATTCATGCTGCCTGTACGATAGCCCTGCAAATCAAGTGACACATAAGTAAAGCCTGCAGCCTTCAATCCTTTGTAAATCGTACTGCGCATCGGCTCCGCCACCGCCTGCTCCAGCTGCTCGGGCAGCAGCTCAACGCGCGCCAAACTGCCATGCACACGCACACGGAACTGCTTAAAGCCCAGCTCCCACAAAAGCTGCTCCGCCTTATCCACCGCCGCCAGCTTCTCCGCCGTGATACGTTCACCGTAAACAAAGCGCGAAACAAGACAAGCAAATGACGGCTTATCCCAAGTCGGCAGTTGCAGCTTATGCGACAGCAGGCGGATTTCCTCCTTCGTCAGCTCTGCAGTACGCAGTGGGCTCTGCACCTTCAGCTCCGCCAAAGCCCTCAGACCGGGGCGGTAATCGCCCAAATCATCCATATTCGAGCCTTCGCAAAGCACAGCACCGTTTTCCTGTGCAATGCGCAAGAAATTACTGAACAGCGTTTTTTTACAGATATAGCAGCGGTCCGGCGGATTTTCGGCAAACCCCGGCACCTGCAGCTCATCAAAATCAAAGTAAAGATGACGGATTCCCTGCTTCCGACAGAACTCCTCTGCCTCTGCTATATCACGCTGCGGCACAACGCCGGAACGCGCCGTCACCGCAAGCGCCTTATCGCCCAAAGTCAAATGAGCCGCCTGCAGCAAAAACGTCGAATCAACGCCACCGCTGAACGCAACCAGCACACTGCCCAAGCGCCGCAGCTCCTGCTGCAGCACAACAAGCTTGGCTTCCGCCTGCATTTCTAAATCTTTTGGCATATTGTTACCTCACTTGCACGCAAGCCTGTTAATCTGCGTCGCAATAATCCCCGCGCCATATCCATTATCAATATTTACAACCGAAACACAGTTAGCGCAGGAATTAATCATCGTCAGCAACGCACTCAGACCATGAAAACTCGCCCCATAGCCGACAGAAGTAGGCACCGCAATCACCGGATTACGCACAAGACCGCCGATAACGCTCGCCAGCGCACCCTCCATCCCTGCAGCCGTCACTACACAGTTCGCCTGCTGCAGCAAATCAACCTTATCCAAAAGACGGTGAATACCGCTCACGCCAACATCGTAAAGCCTCTCCACATGCGTCCCGAAAAACTCCGCCGTCTGCGCCGCCTCCTCCGCAACGGGAATATCGGCAGTACCCGCAGTACACACAACAACGCAGCCGCAGCGCTCCTTATCCGGGCGCTCCTGCTTCAGCGTCCGCGCCACCGGGTCATAAACAATATCAGGCAGCTGCCGCCGCACCAGCTCATACTGCTCCGGCGTTGCCCGCGTGCCGAACACCTCGCCCTGCTCCGCCAAAAGACGCTTATAAATATCCGCCAAATACGTGTCAGGCTTACCGCTGCAGTAAACAACCTCCGCAAAGCCCGTACGCTGCTCACGCGAAGTATCAAGACGCGCATAATTTAAATTCTCGTACGCCTTACGATTAAAATAGCGCTCCGCCTCAGCCACCGACAGCTTGCCACTGCGCACCTGTTCAAGTACACTCCTGGAGTCCACTTTATACCTCCTTTTATGACAAAGACTTAGTCCGCTGTTCGGCAGACTAAGTCTTGCATATATAAATATTAAATTTTGGTTTTATTATAGCGAAAACATACCAGCAACGCAAGTATTCTCCGCATCAAGTTACACCAGGTTCTTCACAACCGCCAGCTCCATCTTGTCCGCAGGAATAACCTCGGAATGCAACACAGGCAGGTTCTCCAGCGCCAACATACGCGGCGGAATCTCCGCGCCGGTATCGGCATGCAGCTTTTGCAGCAACTCAAAAGGATTGCTGCCCTGCGGCTGAGCATCATCAAGCGCAGCCAGCACGCTGTCGGCAAATTTATACGGACTTGCGGTAGACAGCACCACGGTATAGGTTTCATCACTGGTCAGGAAGCGATATTTTTCCATTGCGCGCCAGGCAACGGCAGTATGCGTATCCATCAGATAATGGTAATCATTATAAATACGGCCGATAGCCTCCTTCGTTTCCAGCTCATCAACCCAGGCACCGAAGAACTGGCTTTGAATCTGCTTCAGATCATCGCTGTCAATCTCATAATGACCTTCGGTATTCAAACGCTTCATATAATCTGCCACACGCGCAGCATCATGCTCTGTCACACTGTAAAGCAGGCGCTCCAGATTACTGGAAACAAGAATATCCATAGAAGGAGAAACAGTTTTAAAGAACTCACGGCGTCTGTCATAAACACCGGTATTTATAAAATCAGTCAGCACGTTATTGCTGTTGGATGCACACAGCAGTCTGTCAATCGGCAAGCCCATCAGCTTAGCATAATAGCCTGCCAGAATATCACCGAAGTTGCCTGTTGGAACAACAAAATTAATCGGGTCACCGGCAGTAATCTTGCCTGCCTTCACAGCATCTACATAAGCGCTGAAGTAGTAAACAATCTGCGGCACCAGACGGCCCCAGTTAATAGAATTGGCAGAAGAGAAGGTATATCCCTTCTTCGCCAGCTCATCACTGAGCGCAGTATTGCCGAAAATTTCCTTCACACCGCGCTGAGCATCATCAAAGTTACCCTCAATACCGAAAACCTTAACATTTTTGCCTGCCTGGGTAATCATCTGCTGCTTCTGGATATCACTCACACCCTCGCTGGGGTAGAAAACGATAATCTGCGTACCCGGAACATCAGCAAAGCCTTCCAAAGCAGCCTTGCCGGTATCACCGGAGGTAGCAACCAGAATAACAACCTTATTCGTTTCACCGGTCTTTTGCATCGAACGTGTCAAAAGATGCGGCAAAAGCTGCAGTGCCATATCCTTAAAAGCAGACGTCGGGCCATGCCACAGCTCCAGCACACCGGTGTTATCATTTACCTGTACCAAAGGCACAGGATTATCACCGAATTTTTCCGGCGCGTAGGCAGCATTTACACATTCGCGCAGCTCGTCCTCGCTGAAATCAGTAAGATACTGCAGCAGAACATCAACAGCACGCTCCGTATAAGGCTTGCGCTCCATCGCCTTTATATCAACCATACGCATCGCAGGAATATTCTGCGGTACAAACAATCCTCCATCCGCTGCCAAGCCACGGGTTATCGCGTGTGCAGCGGAAAACAAATCAGTTTTCCCTCTTGTACTAACATATAACATATATTCAACCTACTTTCTTCTTTAAATTTTGACGTCATACTGCCGTCAGCGTTAATAGTACGCCTTCAGGCCAGCACAGTCGTATTTCTTTCAAACACAATTGTGCAAATAGGTTATCAAGACTATAATAGCATATTTTATAGGAAGGAACAAGCGTTACTCTGCAAAAATCAGCGGTGCCACCGTTGCAGTCGTAGCACGCTGCAAATCAGCCGGTGCCGCAATAATCTGCATACCGCGCTGACCGGCACTGATTGCAATCTCCGGCCAGTTATTGCTGGTTTCATCCATATATACAGGATAGTTCTTTTTAGCACCCAAGGGTGAACAGCCGCCGCGGATATAGCCTGTGAGCGGCAGAACCTCCTTCAGATGTACCAGCTCGGCACGCTTATTGCCGCTGGCTCTGGCCAACGCCTTTAAATCAAGCTCGCCGTCACCGGGAATTACGGCAAACATAATGCCGTTCTTGTCACCACGTACTACCAGTGTTTTGAATACCTGTGATGCAGGCATGCCAACCTCTGCGGCAACATGCACAGCATCCAGATGCTCCTCGTCCACCGGATATTCCATAATACGGTATTCTATCTTCAGCTCGTCCAGACGGCGGGCTGCATTAGTTTTTTTGTTATGTTTCATCAGGAAAAACCCCCTCTAAGCTAGAGAAATTACTTCATCTCTGTTATAATAGCACTATAGTAATGTAAAATGCAAATAAAATTGTGAGGACAATAAATTGAAGCTGAAAATTATCTGCGGACAGCTGGAAATTACTCCCGGCCGTCCTGATGTAAACTATAAGAAAATTATTGATGCTATTGAAAAAGCACGCAGCCTTGAGGCCGATATCCTGCTTCTGCCCGAAATGGCACTGCCGGGTTATCTTATCGGCGACATTTGGGAGCAGCAGACCTTTTTGGATGACTGCGCCTATTATGCCGAAAAGATCGTCACTGCCACCGAAAATATCTGCGTTATCTTCGGCAGCGTTGCCACCGAACCCGGCAAGCTTAACGAGGACGGACGCGTGCGCAAATACAACGCCGCCTTTGCCTGCCAAAACGGTAAGCTGCTCGGCGGTTATCAGGGACGCAGCTTCTTCATCAAGACATCGCTGCCCAACTACCGCGAATTTGATGACTGCCGTCATTTTTACAGCCTGCAGAAGCTCTGCGCCGAAGAAGGTGCAAGCGTCAGCGAAGCACTGCAGCCTTTGGAAATCGTCATCCGAGGCACCAGCCTGCGCATCGGCGTCATGCTGTGCGAGGACGGCTGGACGGAAAACTATCACCTTAACGTACCGCAAACGTTGGCAGCCAACGGAGCACAGCTTTTATGCAACCTTTCCTGCTCACCCTACACGTTGGGCAAAAACCGTAAGCGCAACCGCCTTTTCAGTGCGCAGGCACGCACCGCAGGCATTCCGCTCATCTACTGCAACAACGTCGGCATTCAGAACAACGGCAAGAACATCTTCACCTATGACGGCTGCACTTCCGCCTACAACGGTGACGGCAGTCTGGTAACCTCTGCGCCCATGTATGCCGATACCTTTTTGGAATTCACTTGGGATACAGAAGCAAACTGCATCATCCCCACCTGTCCGCCGGCAGAGCTGCCAAAGGAGCCGGAATCCGTGTATCGCGCTCTGCGCTACGGCACCGCCAAATTCTTGCAGCAATGCGGCATCAAACGCATGACAGTCGGTCTTTCCGGCGGTATCGACAGCGCTGTAACCGCCGTCATGTATGCGGATATTTTGGGACCGGAAAACGTGCTGCTGCTCAATTTGCCTTCACGCTTCAACTCTGCCGCCACACGCAACAGTGCGCAGCAGCTGGCGCAGGCATTGGGCGCAAACTATGCCGTAATGCCCATCAGCGAAAGCTATGAGCTGACAGTCAAGCAGCTGGAAGAAACTCCTATCACCCATCTGGCAGACGGCAGCAGCTTCAATCTGCAGCTTAGCGGACTGATTAAAGAAAATATCCAGGCCCGCGACCGCGGTGCACGTGTCATCGCCGCTGCGTCAGCAGCCTTCGGCGGCGCCTTCAGCTGCAACTCCAACAAAGCAGAGCTGGCCATTGGCTACGCCACCTTCTACGGCGATATCTGCGGTGCCATGGCCATGATTGGTGACCTTTGGAAGCATCAGGTATATGCCTTAGGCCGTTATCTGAACGAAGTAATCTGCAAACGCGAGGTAATCCCCGAGGCTATCTTCAATATCCGCCCCAGCGCCGAGCTTTCTGACGCGCAGACAGTAGGCAACGGCGGTGACCCGCTGGTTTATGCTTATCACGATTATCTGCTGCGTGCCTTTATCGAAAACTGGCACAAGACTACACCGGCAGACATCCTGCGCTGGTACAAGGCAGGCACGCTGGCCGCAGAGCTTGGCTGTACGCAGGAAGCGATTAACGAAGCCTGTCCCGATGCTGTTGCACTGATTGCCGATTTGGAGCGCTGGTGGAAGCTGTTCGCCGGCTTTGCTGTTGCCAAACGCATTCAGGCACCGCCGATTTTGTCGCTCACCAAACGCGCCTTTGGCTATGACCATCGCGAAGCACAGCTTACGCCCTATTTCTCACGCGAATATTACGAGCTTAAGGAAGAACTGCTGAAATAAGCAATCTATCCGGCAGAAGAAAAACATGATTTTAAATATTTTTCTTCTGCTTTATGATTAACAAAGTATATATTTTCTCTTGACATCTGTTTAATTAAATAGTATAATACCTTTTGTATTCGGGGTGTAGCGCAGTTTGGTAGCGCACCTGCCTTGGGAGCAGGGTGTCGCAGGTTCGAATCCTGCCACTCCGACCATGCGGGTGTAGTTTAGTGGTAAAACCTCAGCCTTCCAAGCTGATGTTGTGGGTTCGATTCCCATCGCCCGCTCCAATTTAATATGGTTCAGTAGCTCAGTTGGATAGAGCAACGGCCTTCTAAGCCGTGGGTCGGGGGTTCGAATCCCTCCTGGATCACCATGAAGGAAACCCCGCAACCATGCAGGTTGCGGGGTATTTTTGTTTGTAAAAATAGCGTTTTTAAGTTGTTGATTTTTGCTGTTTTTTGCCCTGTTTTTAGCGATTTTTTAGGCGCGTTGGCCCCAAATATAAACTATTATTTAAGTGTCACATATACTACAACACCTCTAAACCAACAGCCTCCAAGATGCTTTTCAGCTTTGTCGCACTCTGCTCTCCTGCCGTGCGGTGCTTCTTAGCCTCGTTGTTGAGAGTGTTAATTTCGCCCTTGATAGCAGCGATGAGGTCAGCACCGTTCTCAACTTTTTCCAGTGCTTCGTAAACCTGTTTCATTTCCATGATGACGTATAATAAGTTGCGCAAATTCAATTCAAAAAGATAGACATAGAGACTACCTTTGCTTACAATTAAGTTACCACACAAAACATGAAAGAAGGTAGAATCTATGTC
>OJRS01001144.1_pt1 | contig 10610 bp, 9 predicted proteins | sample 1599261 | NCBI WGS metagenome assembly OJRS01 (sample SAMN03922531, study PRJEB24848) | human gut metagenome | isolation source: stool sample | host: Homo sapiens | place: Germany | collected 2010-05 | reverse complement strand
CCTGGTTGACTTTGTTCGTAATGATGGAAATGGCTGATGTGGACAGTTCTATTTCATAGATTTCACGCATCTCCTCTTCAATGTCGGACACGCTCATTCCTTTGGAATATAGGGAGATAACAAGTTTTTCTATGGAAAGCCCACGACTCTCGTGTTTGGGAACAACTATGGGATTGAATTCACCGTTACGGTCACGGGGAATAGGTATGACCGCTTCACCGTGTTCAGTTTGGATTTTCTTGGGGTAGCTGCCGTTACGGGAATTACCGCTGTTATGACCGGAAACCGAATTCTTCTCATAACCCAGATGCGCATCCATCTCACCTTCAAGCATTTTCTCCAATACCTGCGCGTGTAACTGCTTCAGAAACTTGCTGACATCAGCTTCTGTCTTGAACTGGCTAAGGAACTCCTTACTTAATACCTCATCAGGCACTACATGATTCTTCTCTTTCATAATTTTCTTCATTTTGCAAAGCTATTAAATAAAAAATACGGAACCCATACTGAATCCCGTATTTTACATTTACACAAAATATTTTATAGTGCCGGATAAAAGCTGAAATATCATGAATAACAGTCATGACCTTGCCTTTATCAACTCCCTTTCGTGATATCCATTGAATTATTAACTCTGTACTATCTTTTGCCAATGACATACTGCTTGCTGCAGGGATTCCAAGAATCCCTAGTACATCTAATCCTACAGATAAAAAATTACTAATAACCTATCCTTTCGGACATTTGATTGCGGCATGAACCTTCACCAAAGGTTCTACTGCCTAAAAAAAATTTTTTCCCATTTTTTTCAGAATTAAAAATTTTGAATTTTTAATTGTAGAGCTTAGCTCCATAGTGGCAAATGATGGTATCGAACCATAAACTTATGAGCTTTACCTGGACATTTACCATAGTTTTACTTAAAAGATTACAAAAATAGCGATTAATCTTAATATTGAATATTATTATTACCATATTTTTAAATTAAATACTTGTTCCCGGTATGTCCAATTTCCTGAAACAGCTTAATACTTGGATTTTCCGCATCGGTAACTTTAACTTTCTAATTGAAATATAGGATTTCTCCATAGGTTCGTCAAGTTACAAGAAGCATGTAATGTAATCAAATGACGTAAAAACCCCTATATCTTCTATCTTTTAATGTTGGAAATGTTGATTTATATAAGTTTTTTGTTTAAATAATCAGGATTTTACCATTAATACCTTCATTGTTATAGTTGTATTTTTGATAAAAAGATGTGCAGATTCCGATTGTATTTCATCCGTATTGGATTAAATTTTTTGGGAATTTTATAAAGCTAAATTTCTGATTATCAGAATATTTTTGTATATTAGTATAGTGATAATGATTATAAACAAAGGTAAAACAAATAAATCCTATGATTATGGCAAGAACATTTACTATTACCAGTTATGGCAAGACTAAGGAATATCCAGAGAGTCAGCGTAAGAAAATGATTAAGGAGTTTGAGACAGCTATGCTTTGCTGTGATGGCAGTGAAGCTGAACACTACAGGAATATATATGGTGACCTGGTTGCCGGTGATAAGGAGTGTATGAACACAGAACGTCCATTGGGTCCTGAGCTTGAAGCAATGATTGAGCGAATGTTTGCTACTCAAAAGTAATATTCTACAATTGCAGATTTTTATGTTGCATACCTGTTTCTGATACGTCCAATTTTCTGAAGCAACTTCATTCTCAACTTTTCCGGAAAAGTAATCTCCACCTTATCACCAAGAGCCAGTATTTCATCAACTAGTTCGTCTGTCACAAGAAGCATGTAATCAAAAGACGTGAAAGTCCCCATATCATTCTTTTCCACCTGTGAATGGTGGAAAGGATGTTTTCTCAGATAATCAGCAAATGGACCATAAGCCCTTAGGGTAACCTCTTCCGGCTGCTGTCCGGTTGGAGCTACAACACCAATAGAGTCTGAAAGACGTTTGACAAGCGAAAATCTGCAGTCTGTCTGAAACCTGTTTCCACTGAGATAGATTTTGGTCAGTGCATCAAGAGGAACAGCACAGAACTCTGATCCGTTCCTATACCCAAGCAGATACCAGCGGTTATGGAACAGCTTCAAACCTTCCGGTCGGAAACGGCCTTCCACTTCATTGCCCTTGTCATTGGTGTAGAATATGTACAATTCATGTCCATCGCTGATACATTCCGATATATCCGGCAGGTATTCAATACCATTTGACATGTCAGGCAGTACAACACGATGGAACAGACACGGACTGCTTTTCAGAGCCACATCAATGATACGGCTGTTGAACAGCCAGTTCCGGCAACTGTCACCGAGTATTTCATCTAGGTTCTGGATATAATATGTATAGTCCTTTCTGTTGCACGCAATAACTATGTCGAAATTCTCCTCAATCATCTTTCTGTGATGATGGAATGTGCGCAGACTCAACGGCTTTCCATTGTACAGGAAATGGTGCTTCCAAATATCACAAAGCCTTTCAAAAGTGACCTTTCTTTCCTGATAGACTGTATGCAACCGCCAAATGTATCGGTTGTAGATATTATTCATAAAACTACCTCTTTAACTTATTTAACTATCTAAATATAAGCATTATAAATGAGATATGCAAGAAAATTGCACATCTGTTTTGTACAATATTTTCAGTATAATCCGGACTGGTTTTCAGTACAGATTTACTATGTCCATGCCTTTCTTCAGTGCCTCCCTGCAGGTATAGAATGTCCCACCATAAGGCTTGCCGTCATAAAAGGCAATCACGCCACATGAATGCTCCAGCATGAAGTCATTGCGCCTTAGAAGACATCCCTTGAAATAGTATTCACTCAATACGATAACCCGGTCTGCCTGGGAAATTATTTTCTGATAACGTTCCTTTTCAATTGAAGGCCATCGGCAGTTCTGTCTTCTGAAAGGAACAACGGCAATTAGCCGTATATCCGGATACCTTCCCTTCAGTGAAAATACTGTTTCAGCGGCCATCAGGTCGAATCCCATGGCCATGCCTGAATAGAAGCAGGTTATACCCGATTTGCAGGCGACGGACACAGCTTCAACAAGCCGTGCCCTTATTTCATCCTGCCTTTCTACGGGAACAGTTCTGTGTCCCGTGAAAGCCAGTGACTTTGATTTTTCTGATAATATTCCGTTCATAGTTCTATACTTTATAATGGGTTTTTGCAAGGAAGATGCCTTCAATGACATTCGCTCCGAAACTCTCCAACTGATTCGCATATATACCGAAACTTAATCCGCGTGTTATTACATCATCGAAGACTATGACTGCCTTGCCTCTGAACCACTCTTCATCAAACTCGATGATGCTCACCCTTCTGATTTCCTTTTCAGCCTTACGGTTTTCATGAATAGCAAGTCTTTCTCCGCATACCCTTACATGGTCATACCCGTTTATTGCTCCTGTGAGTTCACATACCCTTTTGCAGAAGTCCATATATCGGATTTCATTCTTTATTACCGATGATGCCGGAACCGGAATGAATACCAACTGTGAGCATCTGCTGCCGTGCTCTTCAATCATTCTTGCTGCCGTCATCTGTGCCACCGCTTCATGAGACCTTCCATCCTTGAAGTCATAAACCAACTGTCTATCAGCGATTTCCTTCTCGCCCACATTCTGAATACGTTTGGGAAAATACTTGCAGAACCATGTCTGTGGTTTTTCCAACTGCTTTCTGATGCTTTCGTCCATCTGTACCATACGCTCTGATTTTTTTCCCTTCTGTCAGCAAGTTTTTCAGCTTGCCCGAAGGATATTTTTTGCAGTTCTCAGAAGCGCAGGCATTCAATAAGGCAAACTTCAAGGGAAGATGAAAATACGCTCAACCCTGTTTGAGGAAGATTTTCAGCCCTGTGTTTGACGTTTGCAATGCCGGAGATACCTTTGCAAAAAAATATCTGCAGAGGCATGCTGAACAAACCTGTGGCTGTAACGGTACATTAGGATAACCATGTATCCCTTTCGCATCAGACGTTTTCAGATAATAAAATGCACCCGTTTCAGGGGTGACAGTGTTGACAGATAGTATCTATCAGTGTATCAGATACTTCACATAGAAATCATGCGTTGACAAACGTTGACAAGTGTAGCCACAATTTTCAGTCCGCTAAAAATCCATAGCCAAACGTTGACACATTATAATACTCTATTCTTTATAAGAAAAATCAGAAAGAATATAATATGTTGTATTACAGCAGTTTCTCAGACTGACTTTATGCCGGATTTTCATTGGATTTGCTGTCAACGCTGTCAACCATCAAATATATGCCTTCCTGATTTTCATAAAAAAGATTCGCTATCAACCGCCAAACCTACTGTATTGAATATGACAGGTAACACATAATCCATACAAATCCCACAATCTCCGGAATAATCCCATATTTGACGTATTGACAGCTAATAATCAACTGTTTACCTTTACGGCATCCAATAAACGAAAAGATTAACCAGCATGAGAAATAATGAAAGTTGTTCCGGAAAAGACATATTCAGTAAAGGAGGCAGCACGCTACCTGGGTGTTCACCGCTGCACCATCTACGCCTATATCCGCTACCTGGAAAAGCCGCTGGCTTTCCTGAAGATACCTGATAAGGCAAAAAGAGTGTTCAGAGGAATTGACCTGATAGCCTACAAGGAAACCGGTCTGCCCAAACGTGGCCGCAAGCGTAAGAAACACCGTTAGTTCAGTCTGTCCCATGGAATGGTATCCAGGACATTATATTTGGCATTCATAGCTACAAGTTCAAGAGCCAGCAGCCTTGCCCTCAGCCTGACATCCTCCATGTCAGCCACGGCCTGAAGGAACTCCGACGCTTCCATCGCTCCCGACTGAATCATCCATTCCCTTGCACATTGTTCAGGAACAGCGGCACTGACGAAAGAGAATATTTCTTTTGCTATGCAGCCGGCTGTACCGTCACCGGCTTCAATGGTAAAGCAGAACGGTACACCGCTCGAAGTCTTCCGTCTGAAATTGAGAAACCGGATTCCATCCATGTTTTCCATAGAAACGCTCCACCCATACCGGACAGAGAGATTAAAAATATTTCGACAATTTTCCATTTACCATACAATTATAGTTTTGTTTTCATTTACCTGCTATAATAAGCAGCCGGTCTTGTCCGTGACGGATTGGACCGGCCACTTCTGTTTTCATACAGCCTATTCAAACCTTTCAAGAAATTCCTGAAGCCTGTTGTCCTGAATCTGTTTCAGCTGAACCGGCTTAAAGTTCTGCTGCTGTCTTACCTGAAGCTTGCCAAGCCCCTGAGCACTCAGGTCAATCTCCACATCCGAAAGCTCATTGAGGGATATATATCCGTATTCATCCTCCATGAGTCCTATTACGATACCGAATAGAATCACATCGTCATCCTCCCTGTTTCCTTCAAGGATAAACCATCTTACGGAACCAAGGGCAAAAACCGCACGGCAAACAGCCTCTTTCCCCTTGCCGTCCTGGGAGTAGAGCGGATAACCCTCCAGAGCTTCCGCCAGTTGTGTCGTCATTAATCTGCACATATCAGAAAAATTTAAAAAGATTGTTTGATACTCATTCTACTTACACGCATAACATTTGAATTTTGAAGTTCCGATTCTTTTCCCTTTGGTAAAGCTCATTGAGCTTCATGGCCGGGAAAACCGTTTTATGTGCATTTGTGACTGCGGACCAAAGGGAGAAAAAGACAAGTGTGAAGTCAGAGAATGCAGACGGAATACCCAAATTTTTGAGGTATGAGAAAATTTGTGGAAGGCTGCCGTCAAGTCCTCCGACTGAAAGCGCAAGCGTCACTTGGCGTTTCTCCAGTCCGCAGTACCTTTGCACATAAGAAACGGTTCCGGCTATGATGCTCCAATGTTTTCCAGATATTCAGTATTCAAAGATTTTTGGAGAGCATAGTATCCGTTTTCAGACGAGCTGCCGAAAACCAGTTGCCAATGTCAGAGCCTTTGAAGTGAAGAGTAGCGTAACCTTAAAGGCTCTGTCTTTGGCAACTGTCCTGATTTATCTGCATGATTGTATGAACCTGTCGGCTGAAACTTGCCTGCTATCGGGATACGAAGCAAGTCAGTCGATAAGTTTCCGTAGCATAAGGCAAGTTGTTCCGGCATCGCATGAAATACGAACAGTCGGAACAACTTGCCTGTATTTTATGACTAGTATTCAAGGGTATAGGACGTTCTGGCATTGCAAGCTTTAGCCTGCATCGCTGGGACGGCCTGCTTATTTTCGTCTTCAGGTCGGTTTCAGACAACCAGTTGTTAATAATAGAACTTTTAAACGTAGTGATGGTCAAAGCTTTTATCTTTGGTGATATATTGTATAGATATTCACTGTATTTTATCAATTGAAAATTACGCAATTTTATAGGGATAATTTTCAATTTTAGATAATTAATATTATCTTTGGACAATAGTAAAGCATATATAATATGAAAAAGGAGATTAATAGGATAAAAGCTGTTCTTGCAGAAAAGAATAGAACAAGTAAGTGGTTGGCGGAACAATTGAATAAAGATCCTGCAACTGTTTCAAAATGGTGTACAAATAGTTCTCAGCCATCAATTGAGGTTTTTATAAAAATAGCTGAATTATTAAACGTGGGTGTTGTTGATTTGATAAGAGTGGATAAATAATTTTAGTAATTTAATATCTTAATAAATATGACTAATAAAGAAATAGAACTTCAAAATAGGATCAATCATTTAGAGCAAGTTGTTTCTATTACAAATAATAGGCTTAAAAAAGAGAAATATGGTTTAGTATGGCTTGATGTTCCTGAGGATTTTGAAAAAGCAGAAAATAAAATACAAGTACTTGAGGAGGTAAAAGAAAAAAGTATTATAAATACTGGGGCTAAAACTAAACACATATTAATTGAAGGAGATAACTATCATGCCCTCACATGTCTTAATTATACTCATAAGGAGAAAGTTGATATAATTTATATTGATCCTCCTTATAATACAGGTTCAGATGGATTTAGATATAGAGATAAAAGAATTCTAAATAAGTTTCCTGATGGAACAGAAGTTCCAAAAGATCATCCGTTAAGACATAGCTATTGGCTATCATTTATGTATAAAAGGTTGGAGCTTGCTTATAATCTTTTAAAGCCTGAAGGTGCAATTTTTATATCAATAAATGAGGAAGAATATGCTCAATTAAAATTGTTGTGTGACAGGATTTTTCTGGAATCAAATTATCTGACTACATTTACTGTTAAGGTACGCCATGAGGATCGTATTCTTAAAGGTGATAAGGACTATCATGAAACAACAGAATTACTTCTTTTATATAGAAAATCACCTAAATTTAAAGTATTAAAAAGATTACAAGATAATACTTCGATAGATAATTATATTTATACTATAGAGGAATTAATTGATAATCCTGAGACTATAATGCTAGGAAATAAAGAAGTTTCTGTTTTTAAACCTGGACAATATCGTATAATTCAAACTGAACCTTCAGTTGATAATTTCCAAAAAATCAATATTCGAGGTTCTATAAAAGATGGAAATAGTTCAGGACGTTTTCATATGAAATATTTAGAAGAAAGAAATCACTTATTTAACTATTTATATAAAGTTCCAGGAATAGGTGATGACAAGTATCCTTTTAGATACTTCCTAACCCGTAGTTCTGAAAAGAAAGCCAATGGATTTTATTTTCAAGGAGTTCCACTAAGTAAAAAAGATGTAAAAGAAGTACCATATCCAAATTTTCTTGATTTTGAAGAAGCATTTAATAATGTAGGTTATGAAGGAGGTATAGAGTTTAGAAATGGTAAGAAACCTGTTGATTTTCTAAAGTTTATTCTATCAATTGGTACAACCAATAAAAATGCAGTTATATTGGATTTCTTTGCAGGAAGTGGTTCTACTGGTCAAGCGGTTATGGAATTAAATCAGCTTGATGGAGGACAGAGACAAGTTATTTTGTGTACAAATAATGAGAATAATATAGCGCATGAAGTAACATATCCGAGACTAAAAAATATAATAAATGGTTATACTCTTAAAAAAAACCAGCGTGAAATTCTTTATGAAGTACCTCTTAATACGAAATTATTAATTAATAATACGCCGATATTGAATGCTCATGAGGAGTTTTTTTCCGATAAGTATAAAGAGAGATATGATAAGATTAAGGAAGAAATAAAAAAAGATAAATATGTAATTTATGGAATAACTAAAAATGGTGAATTTAGAAAAGGTACAAATGATACTTTAATGTACTATAAGTCTACATTTATAGGCGATCATAATATCTTATCCGTTTCAGATGAAGATAAGATTTTACTTGCTCAAAATGCTGGGTATTTATTAGCTTTGGCTGAAAACACATTACAGGAAGTTAAAAGTACTCAATCTTATCAGATATTCGAAGATGAAGATAAAGTTACAGTTGTGTACTTTAAAGAAGAAGTTAATGATTTGTTTGTGCTTTTGGAAAGCCTTAAGGAGATAAATAAAAAGATTTCCATGTATATTTTCAGCTGGGGGAGTACGAGTGTATATGAAGATATATTTGAAGATTTTGAGAACTTAACATTAAAGACTATTCCTCAACCAATTTTAGATATTTATAAAAAAATATATAGGAGATAGGAGTATGAGTAGATACAAACCATTTGAATTTCAAGAAGAAGCTATAGAGAAATTAACGAAGAGTTTTCTATCATTATGGGACTCTTCGGCAAGAAAATGTAATTTAGTTTTCAAGTCACCAACAGGTAGTGGAAAAACATTTATGTTAACTCATTTTGTAAATGGCTTAAACAATTTACCAAATTGGGATTTTGATAAGGCTTTCATTTGGATTACATTTAGTGATACATTGGCCATGCAGAGTAAAGATAAGTTTACTGAATACTTCAATAATAATCTAAAGAATAATCTCCTAACTGTTGAGGATTTTAAGCAGGGTAAACTTGAAAAAAATGATATACTTTTTATTAACTGGCAAAAATTAGTATCTCAAGCTGCTGAGAATAGAGTGTTAAGAAGGCCTAGTGATCCTTTGTTAAGTAAGGAGCAAGGATACTATTTTGAAGATATAATAGAAAATACTTTTAAGGAAAATAGAGAGATAGTAATGATTGTAGATGAGAGTCATACACATCTCTCTGATTTAGCTCAGTCTAGTGTTATTGATGTTGTCAATCCCAAAATTATAATTAATGTATCAGCTACTCCTAAATATATTCCTAATCAGGAGGAGGTGGAGGAAGGCATAGCAAGATTTGTTTCTGTAAAAAGAGAAGACGTTGTAAATGCTGGTCTTATAAAAGAAAAAATTGTAACTCAAACAGAAGAAGATTTGAAGGCTATGCCTGGTCAGGATCTTGATGAGTTATTATTGACTCTTGCAATAAAAAAACGTGAAGAACTAGCTTTTGAATATAAATCTTTGGGAAAATCTATCAATCCATTAATAATAATACAGCTTCCAAATGATGATCATAAGCTCAAAAGTACAGGGGAAAAGACAAAAGAACAAATTGTCATGGACTTTTTGTATAAGAAAGGTATTGATATAGATAAGAAGGTCGCTCTATGGTTTGATGGCAAGAGAATAAATATGGACCACATTGAAAATAATGAGTCTGAAATTGATTTTATGTTATTCAAACAAGCTGCAGGTACAGGATGGGATTGCCCTCGTGCCCAGGTCTTGTTAATGTATAGGGAAATTTCTTCTCCAACTTTTTATACTCAAACAGTTGGAAGAATATTGAGATTTGTAGAACCTAATAAGATAGATGATTATAAATATAATCCCAACTTAAAACTCGGTTACATCTTCACTAACTATAAGAGAAATGAAGTAAAAATACCAGAGCAATCGGAGAAAAATAAGCCTTATATATATACTGCTTATAGAAAAGATATTATAAATAATATTGAGGGTGTATATTCAGACTTCGTTTCAAGAGTTGACTATGGAGATTTAGGAAATGCTTTATTGTTTCAAAAATTCTTTACTAAATATTTGTCTGATTTTTTTGGTGTAACAGAAGATGATTTTGTAGATAAAGTAAGAGAAAAGATACAAAATAAAGGCGTATCTCTGTGTCCTAAATTGACGAATAGGATTATAGTAAATGCAGAAATTCCGGATTATGATAAGTTAAATTTTGATTCTGTTATTGGTGGGTATGACGAAGAGTATGAAATTTCAAGAAATGATATTGAACGACTCTTTAATTATTGGTGTTATAAGATATTAACAGAACAGTCGGATGAAACAACAAAAATATCGAATGTTTCGCGTTCTTGGGGTCCTTTAAAATCTGCTTTAAGAGTATGGTTTAAATCTATGCTTGGTATAGATACAATTGATTATTATAAAGTATTCTTGGCAGATATAAATAAAGAGCAAAATAGTATTTTTAGAAAGGCGATTACTTATGCATTAAAAGAGTATTATCCTATCAGAAGAGAGTATATTAAAAACAGAAAAATAAAGATTGAAGAGAAAGAAATGTCTTTTCCTGATTTAGCTAGACGCTTTTTCTGGCACTATAAAATATTTTGTGTAAATGTAAAATACGGGATTCAGTATGGGTTCCG
>OJRS01001090.1_pt1 | contig 11059 bp, 7 predicted proteins | sample 1599261 | NCBI WGS metagenome assembly OJRS01 (sample SAMN03922531, study PRJEB24848) | human gut metagenome | isolation source: stool sample | host: Homo sapiens | place: Germany | collected 2010-05 | reverse complement strand
ATCGCATTCTCTGTTATGTCTGATCTGAGCATTTCGGATCTCTTTGATCGCATTCGGAATTTCCGTTGCCGACAGGGCGCTCAGCTCATCGATCAATTCAAATTCATCTTTCTTTGCATATTTATCGTCAATGGCAGTCATAACGCTATGGATAAATTTATACGGACTCGCCGTCGAAGCTACGAGACACTTCTTTTCATCCCCACTTTCCTTGCGGTATTGTGCGCATACATGTGCCGCTACCGCCGTATGCGTATCCATCACATACCCTGTTTTCTCATATGTATTTTTAATCGTCTCTTTCGTCTCTTCTTCCGTCGCAAATCCTCCGACAAAATCACCTAACTGTCCGCGCATCTCTTCTGTTATTTCATAAACGCCTTCTTCTTTAAGCTGTCTCATCAACTCGGCATTTTTCCCTGCATCCTGCCCTGCGATTGTATAGATCAAACGCTCCAGATTGCTGGAAATCAAAATGTCCATAGACGGGGAAGATGTCAGGATAAATTCTCTGTTTTTATCATAAACCCCTGTTTTAAAGAAATCAAAAAGCACTTTATTTTCGTTGGATGCACAGATCAGCTTTGCAATCGGCACTCCCATCTGTTTCGCATAATAAGCAGCCAGAATGTTTCCGAAGTTTCCTGTCGGAACCGTCACATTGATCTTTTCTCCCGCTTTGATTTCTTCATTCTCAAGCAGTTTTGCATAAGCGTAAACATAATATACTACCTGCGGAACAAGACGTCCGATATTGATAGAGTTCGCAGATGAAAACTGGTATCCGGCATCTGCCAACTCTTCCGCCAGCTTTTTATCTTCAAAAATCGCTTTCACACCGCTTTGTGCATGATCGAAATTTCCGTGGATCGCCACTACTGATGTGTTCTCTCCTTTTTGAGTCACCATCTGAAGCTCCTGAATACGGCTGACGCCCCCTTTTGGATAAAAAACGATGATCCTCGTTCCCGGAACGTCCGCAAAACCTGCAAGAGCCGCCTTTCCCGTATCTCCTGATGTTGCCGTTAAAATTACAATTTCATTTTTCACATTATTTTTCTTAGCCGACGTAATAAGAAGATGCGGCAAAATCGACAAAGCCATATCCTTAAATGCGATCGTTGCTCCGTGGAACAACTCCAAATGATATGTGTCACCCACTTTTACAAGCGGAGCGATCACTTCTGTATCAAACTTGGAATCATACGCACTGTTGATGCAGTGTTTTAACTCTTCCTCCGTAAAATCTGTAAAAAACTGTTTCATCACAGCATAAGCTGTTTCCTGATAAGACATCCCTTTCAATTCATCAAGCGTAACGTCAAGCTTTGGAATAGATTCCGGAACAAACAATCCCCCGTCATCTGCCAGACCTTTCAAGATCGCCTCGGATGCCGTCACTGTTTTTTCTGAGTTTCTTGTACTCTTATACAATAAATTCATTATTTTACCTCTTTTTCTTTCTGCAACACAATTTTCAACTAAATATATTCCTGAATACTCAGGCACTTTTTCGTTCCCGCCTTATGCAGATCGCCACAATACCGCATACTGCCATCAGCATCGGATAGATCAAATACGGCATAAAATCAAACGGAGTCAGACCTGTAAGAGCCGCAGCCGTAAGAAGCTGAGCGCCGTAAGGGATCAGCCCCTGTCCAACGGATGTAAACATATCCAGCAGAGATGCCGATCTTCTTGGATCAACGTCAAACTCATCACTGATTTCCTTCGCGATCGGGCCTGTCATAACAATCGCTACCGTATTGTTTGCCGTACAAAGATCAACTAAAAACGAAAGCAACGCAATTCCTCCCTGTGCTCCTTTTGCTCCGTGAATCCTGCTTTTGATCTGATCCAGAATAAACTGGATTCCGCCGTTCATCTTCACAAGCGATACAATACATGCTACAAGAATAGATATTACAGTAATATCATACATCGATACAACGCCATCTCCTACAACAGTAAACATATCCGCTAAAACAATGTTTCCCGTTGCCACTCCCGCTATAAGTGAAATAACAGTTCCGCCGATCAGCACGAGAAATACATTGATTCCGATCAACGCACCTATAAGCACGACAAGATACGGTACAACCTGCCAGAAATTATAGTCTAAATTCTCTGTAATATCGTACGCTACATTGCGCGTCACAAACCAAAAGAACACGACTGTAATGATCGCCGCCGGAAGTACGATCAGAAAATTCATCTTAAACTTATCTTTCATCTCGCATCCCTGCGTTTTTACTGCCGCAATCGTCGTATCAGAGATCATCGACAGGTTATCGCCGAACATTGCCCCGCACACGACGGCAGCTACACAGATTGCCATAGAAAACCCTGTCTGTTTACTGATTCCGACCGCAATCGGAGCAAGCGCCGTGATTGTTCCTACGGAAGTTCCCATCGACACTGAAATAAAACATCCTATAATAAACAGACCTGCCACTGCAAAATGCGGCGGAATAAGAGAGAGTCCCAAATTCACCGTACTGTCCACTCCGCCTGCTGCGGTTACCGCTCCCGAAAAAGCTCCCGCGCAAAGGAAAATAAGACACATAGTAATAATATTTTCCTCTCCGAGTCCTTTTGCGATCACTTCCATCTTTTTCTGAAAACTTACTTTACGGTTCTGCAAAAACGCAACAAATAAAGCAATCAGAAATGCAACTACTGCCGGCATTGCGTAAAAATCCTTAAACAAGATTCCCGCGCCTAAAAAGATTACCAAAAACACGCCTATAGGCAGAAGCGCAAAAGCCTTTCCCTTTTGTTTTTCATTTCCCATTAAATTCTCCCTTTCGTTTTAGATATAATAACCGTTGCAAAAAGGCGGCAGTACTGCCTGCCGCTTTTCTTTTTGCCCGAATTTCGGCTAAAAGAGCCAAAACTTTATATATTATTTCTTTTTACTGTTTGTATAGTTGACCAATCCGCCTGCGGCAATCAATTTCTGCATAAATTCCGGGAAGGGCTGACCTTTAAATTCAGTTCCTTTTGTACGATTGTAAATCATACCACTGTCAAAATCAACCTCAACTTCGTCACCTGCTTCAATTCCTTGTGCCGCTTCCGGACATTCAATAATCGGAAGACCGATATTGATTGCATTTCTGTAAAAGATTCTTGCGAACGTTTCCGCGATAATGCAGCTTACTCCTGCCGTTTTCAAGCAGAGCGGCGCATGTTCTCTGGATGATCCGCATCCGAAATTTTTATTTGCCACAATAATATCTCCCGACTGTACTTTTTTTACAAAATCCGGATCTATATCTGCCATAGCGTGGCTGGCAAGTTCTTGTGCATCAAAGGAATTCAGATATCTTGCCGGAATGATAACGTCTGTATCTACATTGTCTCCGTATTTAAAAACATGTCCGTGCGCTCTCATGATCTTCCTCCTTCTTTCTGTTCTGCACATTGAATATTCCGCGAATCTGCCTCTTCGTCTGCAGCGCTTATTTTTTCGGGATTTGCAATATACCCTTTGATCGCACTTGCAGCGGCAACTTCCGGCGATGCCAGATAAATCAGAGAATCAACATGTCCCATGCGTCCGACAAAATTACGGTTCGTTGTGGAAACACACTTTTCTCCTGCTGCCATAACTCCCATATGCCCGCCCATACACGGTCCGCAGCTCGGAGTATTTACAGCACATCCTGCATCTACAAAAATATCCAGCAGTCCTTCTTTGATACATTGCTTATAAATCTTCTGTGTAGCCGGAACAACCATCACACGCACATCAGGATGTACCGTATGACCTTTCAGTATTGCCGCAGCTTTCCTCATATCTTCCATTCGTCCGTTCGTACAAGAACCAATCACAACCTGATCGATCTTAACCTGTTCCTCTGCCTCGATCTCATCAATCGTCTTTGCGTTTCCCGGCAAATGCGGAAACGCTACCGTCGGACGCACCTTTGACAGATCAATCTCTACAACGTCGTCATAAACCGCATCCTCGTCCGCCTCGTAAACTGTATACGGTTTCTCACAATGAGCGTCAAGATACTCGACCGTCTTTTCATCCACCGGAAAAATCCCGTTTTTCGCACCGGCCTCAATCGCCATATTCGCCATCGTAAAACGATCATCCATAGACAGATTTCCAATTCCGTCACCTGTAAATTCCATTGATTTATAAAGCGCGCCGTCCACTCCGATCTTGCCGATAATGTGAATGATAATATCTTTTCCGCTTACATATTTCCCCGGCTTTCCCGTCAGAACAAACTTGATCGCCGACGGCACTTTAAACCAGATTTCTCCTGTCGCCATTCCGGTTGCCACATCGGTCGTTCCCATTCCTGTTGAAAACGCGCCCAAAGCTCCGTATGTACATGTATGTGAATCCGCTCCGATGATACACTCACCTGCGGTGACAACTCCCGCTTCGGGAAGAATCGCATGTTCCACACCCGATTTTCCCTGTTCAAAATACCATTTCAGCCCCTGCTCCTTCGCATATTCACGAATTGCTTTTGAATTTTCCGCTGATTTGATATCTTTATTCGGTGTAAAATGATCCGGTACAAACACAACCTTATCTTTATCAAATACTTTATCCGACATCTGTCTGATGATCGGCAAAGCCATCGGTCCTGTAATATCATTCGCCATCACGATATCGAGTTTCGCTTCGATCAGCTGCCCTGCTTCCACAGTATCCAATCCTGCGTGAGCAGCCAAAATCTTCTGCGTCATCGTCATTCCCATTTTTGAGACCCCCTTTATCATTCATAAATATGGTCTTTGCCACATCATTTTTATTTCTTTGCGATATATCCTTTTGCCGTAAGCGCTTCTGCACAAAGCACTGCTCCGCCAGCCGCACCTCTTACTGTATTATGTGACAGTCCGATAAACTTAAAGTCATACATGCTGTCCTCTCTGAGACGTCCGATAGACACTCCCATGCCGCGCTCATAATCTACGTCTGCCGTTACCTGCGGACGATTTTCTTCCTCAAGATACTGGATAAACTGCTTCGGCGCGCTCGGCAGTTCTGCTTCCTGCGGGAATCCTTTAAAGTTTACCAGTTTTTCAATTAGCTGTTCTTTTGTCGGTTTCTTTTCAAAATTGATAAATACCGCCGCAGTATGTCCGTTTAATACAGGAACACGCACACACTGACATGTGATCTTCGGAAGCTCGGCTTTTACGATCTCGCCATTTTCCACTTTTCCGAGAACTCTAAGCGGCTCCTGCTCGCTTTTCTCTTCTTCTCCTCCGATAAACGGAATAATATTTCCCAGCATTTCCGGCCAGTCTTTGAATGTTTTTCCTGCTCCTGAAATTGCCTGATATGTTGTAACAACAAGCTCTTTCGGTCCGAATTCTTTCCATGCCGCCAAACACGGAGCGTAACTTTGGATCGAACAGTTCGGTTTTACTGCAATGAATCCTCTCGTTGTACCGAGACGTTTCTTCTGATCTTTGATCACTTCAAAATGTTCTGCATTGATCTCCGGTACTACCATCGGAACGTCCGGCGTCCAGCGATGCGCGCTGTTGTTTGATACGACCGGAGTCTCTGTTTTTGCATATGCCTCTTCGATCACTTTGATCTCTTCTTTGCTCATATCAACCGCGCTGAAAACAAAATCTACAGTCGAAGCTACATGCTCTACGTCATTTACGTTAAGAACAACAAGCTTTTTCACAGCCTCCGGCATCGGCGTATCCATTTTCCAGCGATCGCCTACCGCTTCCTCATATGTCTTTCCTGCAGAACGCGGGCTTGCCGCAACTGTTACAACTTCAAACCACGGATGATCCTCAAGCAGAGAGATAAATCTCTGACCTACCATTCCTGTCGCACCTAAAATACCTACTTTTAATTTCTGTTCCATCTTCTTTCTCCTTTTACTGTTATTTTTCCTGTTATCTTTCTTACTATAGCGCCATATCCACGTCAGCTTCCGCTTGCCTCTATAACCTCTATAGTATCTTCTATCTGTAAAAGCCTGACTCTGCGAAATTCTTTATAAAGCAGGCTGTTCTTTCAAATATTGCCGTTCTGCTCTGATCACCGCTTCCATTGCGTTTTTCCCCGGCGCGCCGATTGTGTTACGCATATCCACGCATGTTTTCATACTGATCGCCTCATATATATCTTCTTCAAAGACAGGAGAAATCGCCTTGAATTCTTCCAAAGACATATCGTCCAAAGCAATATTTTTCTCAATGCAATACAATACAAGTCTTCCAACGATACCATGGGCATCCCTGAACGGAACATTGTGATTTACGAGATAATCCGCAGCATCCGTCGCATTTGTGAAACCGTGCTTTGCACTTTCTTCCATGCGGGCATTGTTAAAACGCATTGTCTTTAACATTCCTGTAAATAATGCAAGACATCCTTTGGTCGTATCGATCGCATCAAATACAAGTTCTTTATCTTCCTGCATATCTTTATTATATGCAAGCGGAATCCCTTTCATCGTCGTCAAAAGTGAAGTGAGAGCTCCGTAAACGCGTCCTGTTTTTCCTCGTACAAGCTCTGCGATATCAGGATTTTTCTTTTGCGGCATAATACTGCTTCCCGTACTGTAAGCGTCGTCAATCTCAACAAATTTGTATTCATTTGTATTCCAGATGATCACTTCTTCCGAAAATCTGCTAAGGTGCATCATAATCGTTGACATGGCAGACAGAAGTTCAATCAGATAGTCTCTGTCCGACACCGAATCCATACTGTTTAAAGTCGGACCGTCAAATCCGAGAAGCAAAGCTGTATATTCTCTGTCCAACGGATATGTCGTTCCCGCCAAAGCTCCGCTTCCGAGAGGACAAAGGTTCATCCTTTTATAAATATCCCGCATCCTCTGATGGTCGCGCTTAAACATTTCAAAATAAGCTCCCATATGATGTGCCAGAGTAATCGGCTGCGCCTTTTTCAGATGTGTAAATCCCGGCATATATGTCTCTGTATTTTCTTCCATCAATTTCAAAAGAACTTCCATAAGTTCTCTTAACAAACTGTCAAGGTGTGTGATCTCATCTCGCGTATAAAGCTTCATATCCAAAGCGACCTGATCGTTTCTGCTTCGCCCTGTATGTAATTTTTTCCCCGCATCTCCGATCCTGTCGATCAGATTCGCTTCTACAAAGCTGTGGATATCTTCATATTCTTCTGTGATCTCAAGCGTTTTGTTCTCTACGTCTCTGCATATACTTTCAAGACCCTCTATGATCTGATCTTTCTCTTCTTTTGTCAGAATCCCCTGTTTTTCAAGCATCGTCACATGAGCAATGCTCCCTCTGATATCCTGTTTATAAAAACGCTTATCAAAAGAAATCGAAGCGTTAAAATTATAAACTAACTGATCTGTTTCTTTCGTAAAACGACCACCCCATAGTTGTGCCATTTCATCTCCTCTTTTCTGTTCTGCATTTTTCACCTAGTTTAACACATTAACGTGCGAAATGTCCATACTTTTTATAAAAACTGTTTTTCTCTATGCTCACGTTCTCTCATTGAAAACTCACATCCACAGTAATCCTGCCTGTAGAGCCCATATTCTTCGGATAATTCTACAGACCGTTTATATCCGTTCCGCTTTTTAAAATCCGAAACTAAATACTCTACGCCGTACTTTTTCCCGACTCGCACTCCGATCTCGTTCAACTTCTGCGAATTTTTCAGAGGGCTGATGCTCAGAGTCGTCGTAAAATAATCAAATCTGCCTTCCGCTGCCTGCTGCGCCGCCTCTTCAAGCCGAAGTTCATAGCATTTCATGCATCGTGCGCCGCCTTCTTTCAAATGCTCCATCCCTTTTGCCATTTCATAGAACTTCTCCTTATCATACTTTCCCGCAAGGAATGAGACCGGATATTGAAACCGCATATCTTTTATCAGTTTCTGCTGCTCTATGATCCGCTTTGTATACTCGCTCTCAGGATAAATATTCGGGTTATAATAAAGCACCGTGATCCTGAAATAGCGGGATAAATATTCCAGCACATAACTGCTGCACGGCGCACAACAGCTATGGATCAAAAGAGTCGGGACACGGCCTTCCTCTTCAAGACGTTTCAATATTTTATCTAATTCCTTTTGATAATTGATTTTCTGAACATTCATCTTAACTGTTCTCCTATATGCTGCGTTACCTTTTTGTTTATTCTACTTATAATAAGATATCATCTCTTTTTCCAAATTACAATGTCAATCCGTTTCATTTCCAAATCAGATCAAGTTCCGATATGTCGATATTCACACACTGCCGCCGGCTCTCATACATTAATCTTAGATACTTAAATAAGAACGGAAGTGACTCTGTGAGACCTTTACTGGAATTAAACAACATCAGTTATTCTTATCATACAATAGACGGAGAAACAAAAGCTTTATCCGATATTTCTTTTCAGCTTGCCCCCGGAGAATTTGCCGCCGTTGTCGGACCTTCCGGATGTGGGAAATCCACACTTCTTTCGTTAATCGCAGGACTTATAGAGGCAGAGAACGGAACAATCTTCCTAGACGGCGAACCATCGGAAAAATCTTTCAGAAAATCTGCCAAAATAGGCTATATGCTTCAGCATGATCACCTTTTTGAATGGAGGAGCATTTTAAAAAACGTCCTGCTCGGCGCTGAAATCAACAAAAGTGTATCCCAGGAAACGAAACAACGGGCAAAAGAACTTCTGCGTCAATACGGATTAAAGCGTTTTATTAACTCCCGCCCGTCTGAATTATCCGGTGGAATGCGGCAAAGAGCAGCTCTGATCCGCACTCTCATGCCGAATCCCGAACTGCTCCTTTTAGATGAACCTTTTTCCGCTCTCGATTATCAAACACGTCTTACCGTCAGCGATGATATCGGAAAAATCATCAAACATTCAGGAAAAACCGCGCTTCTTGTAACCCATGACCTTTCAGAGGCAATCAGCCTTGCCGATCGGATCATCATATTGACAAAACGCCCCGCACATATTGCCCGAATTGTTCCGATTGCATTTTCCATCGAAAACGATACCCCGCTAAACCGAAGAAATGCCCCGGAATTCAAACAATATTTTAACGAAATATGGAAGGAGCTAAATCAAGATGAATGATCAATCTAACGGACAAAAACTTTTTTTAACGCGCCTTCGCCGTCATAGGATCACAGTTTTGATCAGCCGTGTCCTTATTTTAACTGTGTTTCTTTTTTTATGGGAATTATGCGCTCGTTTTGAAATTATAGATTCCTTTATCTTCAGCAGTCCTTCAAAAATCACTCTTTGTTTTTTGGAAATGTTGAAAAACCGATCTCTTTTCCTTCATATCGGGATTACTTTATACGAAACATTTATCAGCTTCATACTCGTCATATTGCTCAGCATCCTTGCGGCAATCTTGCTTTGGTATAGTAAAAAGCTATCGGAAATACTGGAACCATACCTCGTTGTGCTAAACAGCCTTCCGAAATCCGCGCTTGCCCCTCTTCTGATCGTATGGCTCGGCGCAACTTCAAAAACAATTATTATTGCCGGAATGTCCGTCGCCATCTTCGGAAGTATCTTGAATCTGTATACCGCCTTTATCAATGTCGATCAGGAAAAGATCAAACTGATATATACACTGCACGGAAACCGCAGGCATGCGCTTACAAAAGTTGTACTGCCTTCCTCTGTTCCGGCAATCATAAGCAATATGAAAGTCAATATCGGACTTTGTCTTGTGGGAGTCATTATCGGAGAATTTCTCGCTGCCAAAAGCGGACTTGGATATCTGATCATCTATTCCAGTCAGGTATTTAAGATGGATTGGCTTCTCATGTCGATTATTTTGCTCTGTATTATGGCAATGGGATTGTATGCTCTGATCAATGTAGTGGAAAAACGAGTGTTGAAAAAGTATTAAATATGGCAATAGAAGACTGTCGCTTGAAACTTCAAACTCAAGCAGCAGTCTCTTTGCCGACTTAATTGATCTTTTATATTTAAGTAACAAGAGCATTATTTTTGATATTGTTAATAATCTTAACAAATTTTACCTGTTCTTCATATGTAAAAATCAAACTAAATTTATATGGTCTGTCAAACGGCGTTTTCATCAAATCAAGAACATTATTAATATACCCATTTTCTACGACATAATCTACAACTTGTTCAATAAAATGAAGTTGCTCTGTATTTGGTCTTTCTTCTAAAATAAATGTGGAAAACGCAGCATATGCAGCAGTCCGATCCATCTTTGCAATTTTACGAATCAACAAACCGAACGGTGTATCTTGATAATTCATCTCATAATCTTCTGCCGTCCCTAATTCTACAGTAAATATTCGCTCTAACTCGTTATAATCTTCCACAGAAATCGGTTCATTATGCAGGAGTTTATTAATCGCCGGCGTCGTTTTATGTGCTTCAACGTATTCGTTTACTTTTGCCCGGTAATCTTCAAAATCAGATGCAGACAGACTCGTCAATCTTCCTTCTTCTCTAAACACAACTATATCTTTAAAATTTGAATAATGAAGCTTTTCTTTCTTCGCGGGAATGTATTTCATAATTTCACGTAAAGATTTTCTTGTTTCTTCAAATTTCAAAACATCCTGAACATCCCAATAATGATCTGATACAAGTTCTTTCAATTCCGAAATTCTAACTTTTATATCCGGAATCGTAGCGCATTCTTTCAAAAGAATATTTGCATTACCAACAACATACCTTTTTAATCTTCCTAAATTTTTTCCTCCTGTCATAACTGACAACATCAGTCCATACATAAGCACATCAAAACTAATTGCCGCTTCGTCCTTCTCATCTGATACGACAAGTTTTGCAAGGTGATCTATAATTTCTTCTTTATGAATTTCCTCAAGGCATTCATACTGTTTTCGTTCTTTATATCTTTCTACATACCTTAGTTCTAAGCGCACTTCAACCCTTTCTGTTCCCATAGCTTTCACATCATCTACGACATGATCTATCAAATTCTCCCGAATATTCTGATACTTCACATCTACATAATTTGCATCCTGCAAACATTTGATCATCTGGACCATTCGGATAAATCTTGCCGCAACCGGAGCAACTACTTCCCCTGCTTCTCTTC
>OJRS01001073.1_pt1 | contig 11238 bp, 8 predicted proteins | sample 1599261 | NCBI WGS metagenome assembly OJRS01 (sample SAMN03922531, study PRJEB24848) | human gut metagenome | isolation source: stool sample | host: Homo sapiens | place: Germany | collected 2010-05 | reverse complement strand
CCTTCCCACGCTTTTGATCGCAGAAAGTCCATAGCGGATACCATCTCCTGATACAGAGAAGCCGCTTTCTCCTTCGTTGATATCCGGCGGCAGGATGGCAATATCCATCATACGGCGGCAGGTTAAGATATATTCCGAAAATTTGCTTACATTATCCATAACAGAAGACATAAGTGCTGCCATAAATTCTTTTGGATAATAATATTTTAAATAAGCCGTCTGATAAGAAACCACAGCATAAGCTGCAGCATGAGACTTATTAAATGCATATTTTGCAAAATCGATCATCTCATCGTAAATATGGTTTGCCGTCTTTTCATCAATCCCATTGGCGATACAGCCCTTTACTCCCTCTGCCTCATTTCCATAAACGAAGTTCTGACGCTCTTTTTCCATGACAGCCGTCTTTTTCTTACTCATGGCACGGCGCACCAGATCGCTTCGGCCCATGGTATAGCCAGCCAGGTCACGGACGATCTGCATAACCTGCTCCTGGTAAACGATACAGCCATAGGTCGGGCTTAAGATGGGCTCCAGCTGAGGGCACTCATAGGTAATAGAGGTCTTATCATTTTTACCCTTTAAATAGCGTGGGATAAAATCCATTGGGCCCGGACGGTACAGGGAGATACCGGCAATGATATCTTCCAGGTTCTCCGGCTTCAATTCCTTCATGAACCCTTTCATACCGCCGCTTTCAAGCTGGAACACGCCTTCTGTACGGCCTGTACCAATAGACTCCAGTACCTTTTTATCATTGTAATCAATATGATCCATATCCAGCTTTATGCCGTAGTCTTTTTCTGCCAGACGCACTGCATTCTGGATCACCGTCAGTGTACGAAGGCCCAGGAAGTCCATTTTCAACAATCCCAGCTCTTCAATGGTCGTCATGGTAAACTGGGTGGTAATAGTTCCGTCTGCTGCCCTGGAAAGAGGCACAAACTCATCAATAGAACGGCTGCCGATCACAACGCCTGCCGCATGCATGGAGGTATGTCTTGGCAGTCCTTCCAGACGTTTTGACATATCGATAAGATATTTTACCTGCTCATCCTCATTATAAAGCTTCTTTAGATCCGGATTGGCCGTAAGAGCCTTATCCAAGGTCATTCCCAGGTCATTGGGGATCATTTTCGCAATGGAGTCGCACATGGCATAAGGCAGATCCAGCACACGGCCTACGTCACGGACTACACCTTTTGCTGCCAGTGTACCAAAAGTGACGATCTGTACCACCTGGTCCTTGCCGTATTTGCGCACAACGTAGTCAATGACTTCCTGTCTGCGCTCGTAGCAGAAATCCACGTCAATATCAGGCATGGACACTCGCTCCGGATTTAAGAAACGCTCAAAGAGCAGGTTATAACGCACCGGGTCAATATTGGTAATGCCAAGCGTATAAGAAACGATACTTCCTGCCGCAGAACCACGCCCTGGTCCCACCATAATATTCTGGGAACGGGCATAATTGATAAAATCCCATACGATCAGGAAATAATCCACATAGCCCATGGTTTTGATAACACCTAATTCATAATCCAGACGGCGGCTTAACGTGCCGTCATCATCCGGATAACGGGTCTTAAAGCCCTCCCGGCATAAGTGGTTCAAATAAGTCCAGGAGTCAAAACCTTCCGGTACCTCATATTTTGGCAGCTTGGTAACACCAAACTCGATCTCCACATTACACCGCTCTGCAATCTTATGAGTATTGTCAATGGCTTCCTGTGCATAAGGGAACAGCTTTCGCATCTCTTCTTCGGATTTGCAGTAATACTGTCCTCCTTCATAGCGCATGCGATCCTCATCTGTTACCTTTTTGCCTGTCTGGATACACAATAAAATGTCATGGGCCTTGGCATCTTCCGCAAAGGTATAATGAACGTCGTTGGTAGCCACCAGTTCCAGCCCCGTCTCCTGAGAAAGGCGCAGCAGTCCCTGATTTACCATTTTCTGCTCCGGTATACCATGATCCTGAAGTTCCAGATAAAAATGGTCTTTCCCAAAGATCTCAGAATATCTTAAAGCAGACCGCTTCGCCTCTTCATACATGCCTCTTGCAAGGTATTTCTGTACCTCACCTGCAAGGCAGGCGCTTAATGAGATAATGCCTTCATGGTAAGTTTCTAAAAGGTCTAAGTCCACTCTTGGCTTATAATAAAAACCGTCTACAAAGCCCTTGGAAACGATCTTCATCAGGTTTTTATAGCCTGTATTATTTTCCGCCAAAAGGATCAGGTGGTAATACCGGTCCTCGCCGGCACCATTTTCCCTGTCAAAACGGGAACCGGGAGCCACATAGACCTCACAGCCAAGGATGGGTTTGATCCCCACTTCCCTGGCAGCCCGGTAAAAGTCGATGACGCCGTACATAACGCCGTGATCAGTGATTGCCATGCTGTCCATTCCCAGCTCTTTTGCCCTGGCAGTCAGCTCTCTGATCTTGGAAGAGCCGTCCAAAAGACTGTATTCTGTATGGACATGCAGATGCGTAAATGCCATAAACCCTCCTTTGTGAAATACTTCTAAAATTTAAAAAGAGACCGCCCGTCCACAGCAGCCTCTTTTGCCTGTTTATATCGTACTATAAAAGTGTTGTCTCTCCCACACTCTTTACTGATTTTGCAGGTACTTCTCGATCTCAGCAACAGCCTGCTCCTCGTCAGTACCATCTGCCTCTACGGTAATGGACTCACCGGTTACCAGACCAAGAGTCATCATACCCATAATACTCTTTGCATTTACACGCTTAGAATCAGCTTCCAGGTAGATCTTGCTGTCATACTGACTTGCAACCTGTACCAGCATAGCTGCCGGACGTGCTTCCAGACCTGAAGACAACTCAATTTTAATAGATTTCTTGACCATAATTATCCTCCTCATTCCTGCCAATGGGATCTTCCCATCCAGGTACCTTGTTTAAGACCTTTCGCGGATATCCTGTGCTATGAGACTTAATTTTCTCAGTCTGTGATTAACACCGGATTTTCCTACAGGCGGTTCCAGAGCTTCTCCCAGTTCTTTTAAAGTGGCTTCCGGCCGTTCCAGGCGCATTTTAGCCATTTCCTTTAAATTATCCGGAAGAGATTCAAGCCCCACTGTGTCACATATATAGCGGATATCTTCCATCTGCTTCACCGCCGCAGAAACTGTTTTGTTGATGTTTGCGGTCTCACAGTTTACTTTACGGTTTACTGTGTTGCGCATTTCTTTTACGATCCGTATATTCTCCAGTTCCATTAAAGCGACCGGTGCTTCCATGATATTTAAGAGGTCAACGATCTGGCTGCCTTCTTTTACATATACCACAAAATAACGCTTGCGTAATACGATCCTGGCATCAATACCAAATGACGCCATAAGTCCCTGAAGCTGCTTTGCCTTCCCCATAGACGCACAGGTGATCTCAAAGTGATAAAACTTCTCCGGATCACTGATAGAACCTGCTGCAAGAAAAGCTCCCCGGATGAACGCCCGTCTGCAACAGGTGTTCTGCACGATCACGTTGTGGACTAAAGACAGGTCTTCTGCGATCTCACCATTTGCATCCAGTAATTTCGCTGCCTGTAAAACACGAAGAGCATCTTCATGTTCTCTCACTGCTACAACGTAAGTCCTGCTCCGGGCCGGTAACAGGCCCTGACGGATCAAAACATCAGTATTTATATTAAATGTTTTTTTCAATAATGTAAAGTATTTTCTTGCAACTGCCAGATTTTCTGTATGGATGGCAATGGCAAAGTGGTCGGATGCCGATATCTTCACCCGTCCGCAAAGGCTTAAGATAGCCGCCATTTCCGCGATCTGGCAATGTCTGGCAGTGGTAAGCTGCCTGGACAGTTCCTCTTTTACTGTGGAAGAAAATGACATTTTTACCTCACTGCTGCATCAAATCAAATGCTCTATGCCTTCTTGTTGTCTTTATCAATATCTCTGTGATCGATACGGATCCCGTATTCCCCGACTGCCTCCAGATGCTCATACAAAGCTCTTGCAATGGTAACGGAACGGTGTTTTCCCCCTGTACAGCCCACAGCAATCACTAACTGGTTCTTTCCTTCATTTATGTAGTTTGGCAGAAGGAAATCGATCATGTCATACAGTTTCTTTAAAAAAGCATCCGCTGTTCCGCCCTGCATCACATAGTCCCGTACTGCCTGCACCTGACCTGTAAGAGGCCGTAAGTGTTCATCATAATATGGATTTGGAAGGAAACGCACATCAAATACCAGGTCTGCATCTTCCGGTATTCCGTATTTAAAGCCGAAAGAAAGAACCGTAACATACATGTTTTTATATCTGGCATCCTGTAAGAAGATCTTTTCCAGTTCTTTTCGCAGTTCCCTGGTAAGGAGCATGCTGGTATCAATGATATAATCTGCTTCTCTCTTTAAAAATGCCAGTTTTTCCCGTTCTTTTTCAATGCCGTTTTCCAGTCTTCCCGCACCTGCAAGAGGATGGGTACGGCGAGTCTCTTTATAACGTTTAATAAGGACTGCGTCATTGGCATCCAGGAAAAGTACCTGTACATCCACATTGCTTCTGCGCCAGTTTTCCAGGATCTCATCCAGATTTCCCAACTCTTCCCCGCTTCGTATATCCAGACCTAAAGCTGCTTTTTCAATACTGGTACCTTCTGATACAAGCTGTACAAATTTATCCACCAGAGAGATTGGCAGGTTGTCCACACAGTAAAAACCGATATCCTCCAACATTTTTAAGGCAATGGTCTTTCCTGCCCCGCTCATTCCGGTTACGATCACAAGTTTCATTTGAATTCTCCCAGCCTTTTTACTTCCATTTCCAGCTCGACCCCGCTTAAGGCTTTGACTTTTTCTCTTACCTGTCTGCAAAGTTCCATTACATCACTTGCTGTGGCATCATTGTAATTGATCACAAAACCGCTGTGCTTTTCGGAAACCATGGCACCGCCTACTGAGAAGCCCTTTAAACCGGCATCCTCGATCAGCTTTGCGGCAAAATATCCCTCTGGTCTCTTAAAGGTACTGCCTGCACTTGGGTATTCTAAGGGCTGTTTTTCCCTGCGTTTTCCTGCCAGTTCCCGCATCTGGCTGCTGATGGCTTCTTTGCTTCCCTTGTTCAGTTCAAACACAGCTTCTAATACAATATAATTTTTCTTCGGGATACAGCTGGTGCGGTATCCCAGTTCCAGTTCCTCTGCAGGAAGTTCCAGGATCTCACCCTCTGTTGTCATAACCTTTGCTCTGGATAAGACATTACAGATCTCTGAGCCATAGGCACCTGCATTCATCACCAGGGCACCGCCAATGGTACCGGGAATACCGGAAGCAAACTCCATTCCTGTAAGAGAACACTCCATAGCCAGTCTTGCGGTACGGCTTAAAAGCTCTCCTGCTCCTGCTCTTATAAGGGTCTTTCCCGCTTTCTCATCCTCTCTTAATACGCCGGAATAGGCCCAGCCTTCAGACATGGAAATAACAGCTCCCTTAAAGCCTTCATCACTGACTAACAGGTTGCTTCCATTTCCCAGGATGGTCCAGGGGATATTTTCTTCTTTTAACAGGTTCAGAACCTCTCTCAGCTCTTCTTCGGAACCGGGACTGATAAATACAGCTGCCGGTCCTCCAATGCGGAAAGTAGTGTGCCGTTTCATAGGCTCCATAAAGCGGAAGTTTCCTCTCTCTGAAGTCATAACTTCCTTCAGCTTTTCTTCCAGCTTTTCACAAAACTCTGACATGGGGTCTTATTCCTCTCTTACTCGTTTACTCTTCTTTGCTGCCTATTTTGACGGAGACATTCCCTTTAAATTGGCCTGTACACGGTTGTACAGTTCCTGTGCCGCATTGTAGCCCATCTTCTTCTGACGGTAGTTAACTGCTGCAGACTCTACGATAATGGCAAGGTTACGTCCCGGACGGATCGGGATGGTATGGCAGACTACCTTGTTGCCTAAAAATTCTGTATACTGGTCTTCCAGTCCCAGCCGGTCATATTCTTTATCCTTATTCCAGTCTTCTAATTTGATGACCATATCAATAGACTGGGTATCCTTAACACTTTCAACACCATACAGTGTCTTTACGTCGATAATACCAATACCGCGAAGTTCAATAAAATGTCTGGTGATATCCGGTGCGCTTCCGATCAGTGTATCATCGCTGACCTTGCGGATCTCTACTACGTCATCGGTAACAAGACGGTGTCCGCGCTTGATCAGCTCCAGAGCTGCCTCGCTTTTACCAATACCGCTCTCGCCCATGATCAGAACACCTTCACCAAATACGTCAAGGAGTACACCGTGGATACTGATACATGGTGCCAGCTTTACATTTAACCAGCGGATCACCTCTGCCATCAGGGAAGAAGTAGTCTTATCAGAGACAAGACATGGAACGCCGTAGTAATTGCAGTACTCAAGGAGATCGTCATCCGGCTCCTGGCTTCTGCTGAATACCAGACATGGAATCTGGCTGGAAGTAAGCTTATCAAACATCTGACGCTTTACATCACGCTCCATAGTCTTAATATATGCCTGCTCTACATATCCAATGATCTGTACACGTTCTCTGTCAAAATGATCGAAAAATCCGGTCAGCTGCAGTGCCGGACGGTTTACATCCGGGTGGGTCAGCACGATCTTGTCTGTATCGATCTGCGGTGTGGAATTTCGCAGGTTCATTTTCTCGATCAGCTCTGTAATAGTAACTCCATGCATAATGGTTTCCCCCTTATGTGATTATTCTACTTTATTGTACTTTTGATTTTTCCAATATTCACCAATTATTTATTCCTATACTAACACATTTTAAGGTTATTGTCATGTATTTTCGTTTCCGGCACCAGCCTGGGCATTGTCCTCCTGTATCTTTTCCGGCTCATGAAAGAAAAGATACACAGACTCCGCTGCTTTCCGGTTCATCTGAGGCACCTGCTCTAATTCTTCTGCAGTGGCACTGCGTATGGTGTCTATATCCTTAAAATGGCGCATAAGGGCTTTTCTCCTGGTTGGCCCGATGCCCTCTATATCATCTAAAACAGACCTTACCTGGGCTTTTCCCCGCAGGCTTCTGTGATATTCAATGGCAAAGCGGTGGGCCTCATCCTGGATCCGTGTGATCAGCCGGAAGCCTTCGCTGTGACGGTCAATGGGGATCTCTACGTTATTATAATAAAGTCCTCTGGTCCTGTGGTTATCATCCTTTACCATACCGCACACAGGGATCGAAAGCCCCAGACGATCAAGGACTGCCAGGGCAATATTTACCTGTCCCCGTCCGCCATCCATCATGATCAGATCCGGAAAGCGGGTAAAACTTCCATAGGAAATATCCTTTCCCTTTTCACGTAAGTTTTCACTTTCCTGTATTCCATGGGAGAAACGGCGTGTAAGCACCTCTTCCATGGACGCATAATCATTGGGGCCCTGGACAGTACGTATCTTAAACTTGCGGTAATCGCTGCGCTTTGGCTTTCCGTCTTCATAGACCACCATAGAACCTACCGACTCTACACCACTGGTATTGGAAATATCGTATGCTTCCACTCTGCGGATCCCTTCTAACCCGATCCAGCTTCCCACCTGGTTCATGGCACCTATGGTACGCAGTTCTTCCCGTTTGATCTTTTCCTCGTCCTGTGTCAATACCAGAGCTGCATTTCTGGCTGCCAGTTCAACCAGCCGCTCTTTATCTCCTTTCTGCGGAACCACCAGTTTTACTTTCTGTCCCTTTTTCTGGGATAACCACTGGCTGATGATCTCCTCGTCTTCAATGGGATACTGGAGCCACACTTCTCTTGGGATAAAAGGAGTTCCTGCATAAAACTGTTTTACAAACCCGCTGATGATCTCTCCTTTTTCTTCTGCCATTCCCGCCTGGATGTAAAAATGGTCCCTGCCGATCATCTTTCCTTCCCTGATAAAGAACACCTGGACCACCACATCTTCCATGGCTCTTGCCATAGCCACAATATCCCTGTCTTCCCTGCCGCTGCTGGTGATTTTCTGCTTCTGGGCCACCTGTTTTACACTGTTTAAAAGTTCTCTGTATTCAATGGCCTTTTCAAACTCCATTTTTTCAGAAGCATCATACATTTTATCTTCCAGAGATTTCAGTAAGGGTTCATAATGGCCCCCTAAAAAGTCCAGTGCCCCTTTGAAAGACTCCTGGTACTCTTCTTTTGAAATATATCCCTGGCAGGGAGCATCGCACTGATGGATGTGATAATTTAAACAGGGCCGCTCTTTTCCCGTATCTTTTGGCAGACTGCGGTTGCAGGTGCGGATGCGGTACAGTTTGTGGATCAGCTCCAGGCTGTCTTTTACAGCCCCGGCACTGGTATAAGGACCAAAATAGCGGCTCCTGCCATCCTTTTTCATATCTCTTGAAAACAGAAGCCTTGGAAAATCTTCCCAGATCGTTGCCTTGATATAAGGATAGGTCTTATCATCCTTTAACATGGTATTATATCGCGGACGGTGTTCCTTTATTAAATTGCACTCTAAGACCAGCGCCTCCAACTCAGAGTCTGTCAGGATATATTCAAACCATGCAATATGGGATACCATCTGCTGGATCTTGGCTGTTTTATTGCGGCTGCTCTGAAAATACTGGCGTACACGATTTTTCAAACTGATGGCCTTGCCTACATAAATGATCTCATCCCGGTTATTGTGCATCAGATATACACCGGGGCTTGCAGGCAGCTTTTTCAGTTCTTCTTCCAGATCAAATAGCATTCGTTCACCTCATTTTAACCATCAGCGCAGTCTGCTGCCGTCATACCGGCGCAGCAGCTGTATATGGCGGCGCAGATCCATTACCTGCTCTGTTTTTGTCTTTCCTGTTTCCGGCTGCAGGTCCAAAGACAGAAAGATACAGTCCAGTTCTTTCTGTGTTACATGGCCTTCCATCTGTTTTAATACAGCCAGCTGATCTTCCGGGCGGTCAGCGTCCAGAAAACGTTCCAGCCATTCGTGGCCCATCGGTTCTTCTGGTTGCTGGGTCTGATCATATCCTGCCAGATTGCCAGTGGCCGGCTTATTTCCATTTTTTCCCAGTTCATACATCTGTCCTGGAAATACCTGCTCAAAACGGTATTCCTGCTCCACATCCGGATATTTTTCCCGGTCTACCGGGCTTATAAACATCTCCAACGGTCTTACATACACCTGGTAATCCCCATAGAGAGCCTGATAGACCACCATTTTCTCTCCTGTTTCTGAATGAGTGGCCACTGCAATGACCTGATATAATTTATTTTTAAAATGCCTGTAAAAAGTTCCAGGCTGTGGGATCCTGTTCATGGTTATACTCCTTCTGTCCGTACATATGTTTCCCTGCTAGTATAACACATGTCTTGGGAATATAAAAGGCGCTTCTTTCAGATGCATGGCAGCAAAAAGGCCGCAACATTTCTGCCACGGCCAGTTTTAACCTATTTATAACACAAACTTTTATTTACCTGTTGATGCAGGTAAGCCTTATCTTATGCCTCAGCCAGATGTCTCTTTAAAGTCTCTCTTACAGCGCCCTTTCCAGCGATCAGTTCTGCGAAGATGCTTTCTACATATTCGCCAAGACCTGCCTCATATAAGTTTACACCGAAGATCTTTGCATCACTTAAGATTGGGGAAAGAACAGCGTGTACGTCGCAGGACTCTCCTACCTTTACGCCTGCCAGCTTGCCAGCCAGTTCCTCATACATTGGATCCGGGCTTACTGTAAATGCGTTCAGTTCATCATCTACACCTAACAGATAACGGCACCATCCAGCCTGTACCATTGGGATGAACTTTAAGGATTTTACATCCAGTTCAGAGCTTGCCATGTATTCCTTAATGGTCTCACCAAAGCGGATGGACAGCTTCTGGGAAGTATCGCAGGCAATTCTCTGTGGAGTATCAGGCATAAATGGGTTTGGTACACGAATCTGAAGTACTTCATCAATAAACTTCTTTGGAGAAAGAATTCCAGGATCTGTAACAACCGGAAGTCCCTCTTTGTATCCAATGATCTCAACCAGTTTAACCAGGTCAGCATCCTTCATCTCATCGCTGATCTTGGTGTAACCTAACAGGCAGCCATATACAGCCAGTGCAGTGTGCAGAGGATTTAAGCAGGTGCATACTTTCATGCGCTCTACTTTTTCTACTGTCTCTCTGGAGGTGAACATAACACCTGCATTCTCTAATGCCGGGCGGCCGTTTGGAAATGCATTTTCAATTACAAGGTACTGAGCCTCTTCTGCGTTTACGAAAGGTGCTACGTAGGTATTCTTGCTTGTTACAATGCTTTCTGTATCAGTAAAGCCAGCATCCTCTAACATCTTCTTTACGCTTGCGTCAGGACGTGGGGTGATCTTATCGATCATGCTCCAAGGGAAGGAAACCTTTGCAGGGTTCTCAATGTACTCTAAGAAGCCCTTCTCTGCTTTTCCGTTCTCAGTCCATGCTTTTGCATAAGCATCTACTGCTGCGAACAGCTTATCTCCGTTGTGGGAGCAGTTGTCCATACTTACCAGTGCCAGTGGAGCTGCGCCCTGGGTATATCTCCAGTAGCATAATGCTGCCAGCTTACCGATGTAGCTGTCTGCATTTTCAGGACCTGCCTCAAAATCAGCCTTTACATCTGCGCGGAATGCACCGTCAGGAGAAGTGATACTGTAGCCCTTTTCAGTAATGGTAAAGCTTACCATCTGAAGGGTATTGCTTGCGAAGATCTCTTTTAAACGGTTCCAGTCTGCTGCGTCATGACGGTCTACAGTCAGTGACTCTGCAAGGCTTCCGATCACGGTCTTTTCAATGGTTCCGTTTGCCTTTAAGGTAACTAAAAGGCTTAAATCATCCTGTGGACGGTATGCTTTCTTGATGATCTCATAATCATAACCCTCTGCTACGATGATACCTGTTTTTTCAATTCCTTCATTTAACAGTTTCTGCTGTAATGCAGCTGGGAATGCGCGGAAAATATTACCTGCGCCAAAGTGTACCCACTGTGGGTTCTTCTTTGTCTCTTCCTTCATAGCCTGACGGTCAAACTGTGGAAGACTGATCTCAGCCTTCTCCCACTGTTCTTTGTTTTTCAGTTCGCTGTCCAGTAAATGCATAATGATACCCTCCTGTTTTGGTTTTATATTACTGTTATACTAATATATTACTTCTTAACTCTGACTCTATTCTACCACATATTTTTTTATTTTCCATATGAATTTTTGTCAATATCATTGCAAAAGTTGCGTTTTCTATGTAAACTG
>OJRS01001060.1_pt1 | contig 11393 bp, 8 predicted proteins | sample 1599261 | NCBI WGS metagenome assembly OJRS01 (sample SAMN03922531, study PRJEB24848) | human gut metagenome | isolation source: stool sample | host: Homo sapiens | place: Germany | collected 2010-05 | reverse complement strand
GGATATTGTAATGACGCAGTGGCTGGAAAAGTATCTGCAGGAATTTAAGGGCGGTCTGCTCGTTGTCAGCCATGACCGTGCCTTCCTTGATAATGTTGCTATGCGCATTTTGGAGATGGAGGGCGGCAAGCTGCAATCCTTCAAGGGCAACTACAGCCGCTATCTGGAGCAGAAGGCGATTCAGAGCAGTACGCTGACTGCTGCCTACAATGCACAGCAGGATTATATTGCGCGCACGGAGGCTTATATCCGTCGCTTCAAGGCTGGCATCAAGAGCAAAATGGCGCGTGGTCGTCAATCACAGCTCGACCGTCTGGAGCGTATTGATGCGCCGGTGCAGCACGAGGAGTTTGAGCTGCGTTTGCCGCCGGCTGCCGAATGTGCGGACAGAGTGCTGATTATGGAGGATCTGACCATCGGCTACGGCGAGAAGGTGCTGGCCAAGGGCATTAACCTGACGCTGCGCCGTGGTGAAAAGGCAGCGCTTTTGGGTGCCAACGGCACCGGTAAGACGACGCTGCTGCGTACTATCTTGGGTGAAATTGCACCGCTTAAGGGCAAGGCCAAGATTGGCAGCAGAGTGCAGATCGGTTATTTTTCGCAGAGCTATGAGCGCTTGAATCCGGAGCAGACGCTGCTGGAAAACTTTGTTGTCGAATACGGCTTTACGGAAGAGCATACACGCTCCATGCTTGGCGGTATGCTGTTCCACGGTGATGATGTCTTTAAGAAAATTGGCGAGCTGAGCGGCGGTCAGAAGGCGCGTCTGGTGCTGCTGAAGCTGGTGCTGGACGGTGCCAACTGTCTGGTGCTTGACGAACCGACAAACCATCTGGATATTATGGCACGCGAAGCCGTAGAAGCAGCGCTGGAGGCTTTTGACGGCACAGTGTTGGTAGTCAGCCATGACCGTTATTTCGTCAACGAGGTTGCGGACCGCATCTGGGAGATTGAGGATTTAGAGGTCAAAGATTACAAGGGCAACTACGATTTTTACCTTGAAGAAAAGCAGAAAAAGGCTGCTGCTTTGGCGCAGGCACAGGAGGAAGCGGAAAAGGCTGCGGCCTATGCGGAGGCGCAGGCTAAAAAGCAGCAGCAGACTGCCGCAACCCCTGTGAAATCGAAAAAGCAGGAGGATAAAAAGCGCCGTTACAGTCCTGATGAGGCTGCGCGACTGCTGCCTAAGGTAGAGCTGCAAATTCGTGAGCAGGAGGCTATGATGGGCCTTTTGGAAAAGCAGATGGCGGACCCGGCAAATCACACCAGTCCTGAGCATAGCGCAGCTATGGCAGCAGAGCATGAGGAATACGAGCAAACCATTGCCGAGCTGATGGAAAAATGGGAGCTGTTGATGGAAGCGGCGGAGGATGCCTGATGGACGATAAAAAGTATATGCAGCTGGCGCTGGCGGAAGCACGCAAGGCCGCAGAGCTTGGTGAAATTCCTATCGGCGCGGTGCTGACGGACATGACAACGGGCGAGGTTATCGCCGCTGCGCACAATATGCGTGAAACGTGGCATGACGCAACGGCGCACGCTGAGGTCATCGTCATCCGCAAGGCCTGCGAGCGCCTGGGGCGCTGGCGTCTGAGCGGCTGTGCGCTTTATGTTACCGTTGAACCCTGCCCGATGTGTAGCGGTGCGATTGTCAACGGCCGTGTCGACCGCGTTGTTTATGGCTGCCCAGATGTGAAGGCTGGTGGTGCGGAATCCATTTTCAATATCATTACGAATCCAAATCTTAATCACTGCGCAGAGGTTGTCAGCGGCATCTGTGAGGAGGAATGCGCGCAGGTGATGCGCGACTTTTTCCGCCGTCGCCGTCAGGAAAACAAGGCGAAGCGCAAGAGTGAAGCCGGCGCGCAGCAGGAATAATTTCGGCAGGCGGTTGCCAAGACGGGATTTTTCCTATATAATGTTAATGTTAACCTGATGCGATTATTTCGCCATAACAGAATAATGGAGACGTAGCGAAGTGGTCATAACGCGGCTGACTCGAAATCAGTTTGCCGTTTGCGCGGCACGTGGGTTCGAATCCCACCGTCTCCGCCAACGAAATTCAATCCCGCAGCTTATTTGGTTGCGGGATTTTTAGTGTGTAACATATTTATCATTTTGGTAGGTTTTATCGCCTATTAGTTAATTTCTTCTGCTTTTTGTTTGCCAAAGATGTCGCTAACTGTTAAAATGTCATACGAATGCTTTTGATTTTGGGGGATTATTATGACATCGGAAAAAATAATTGATATCTTAAAAAACGGTAAAATTCATCTGTCGTGCGAGCTGTTTCCGCCTAAGCAGGGCGCAGAGCTGCAAAACAGTCTGGAGATTGTCAACAAAATTGCAGCCAGCAAGCCGTCCTATATGAGCGTTACCTATGGCGCAGGCGGCAGCACGGTAGGCTATTCGGCAGCACTGGCAAAAAAAGTAGAGGATAACGGCATGCCGGCTCTGGCTCATCTGACTTGTGTAAAGGCTGATAAAGCAAAGCTGGCAGAGGTACTTGGACAGCTGCAGGGCTTTGGCGTAAAAAATATTCTGGCACTGCGCGGCGATATCCCGGCAGATATGCAGGGTGAGGAAATCGGCAGCTTTGCCCATGCCAGTGAGCTGATGCGTTTTGTGAAGCAGCAAGGCGATTTCTGCGTCGGCGGTGCTGCTTATCCCGAAGGCCATCCCGAATCCGGTTCCTTGGAACAGGATATAGAAAACACCAAGTATAAGGTAGATGCCGGCGTTGACTTTTTAGTGACGCAGATGTTTTTTGATAATACGATTTTGTACAACTATATGTTCCGCCTGCTGCGTGCGGGTATCAATGTGCCGGTAGTGCCGGGTATTATGCCGGTGACGAATGCCAAGCAGATTATCCGTATCTGCCAGCTGAGTGGTACTAAGCTGCCGCCGCAGTTTCGTGCGATGGTAGAAAAATTTGCCGATAAGCCGGAGGCACTGAAGCAGGCAGGTATCGCCTATGCTACCGGTCAGATTATTGATTTGATTGCCAATGGTTTTGACAATGTACATATCTATACGATGAACAAGCCGGAAATTTTTGCCGGTATTATGAATAATCTCGGAGAGATTGTAGATAAATAGTCCTGCGCTATGGCGCAAAAGTCAGGTTGTTGTTATGGAATTTAAGCAAAAGGAAGCGCTGCGCTATCTGCGGGCCAAGCCGGGAGATAAGGCAGCAGAAATTTTAGTGGATACGGTTTATCTGAAGCTGCGCAATGAGGTGCAGGCGCGTTATATCCTGCAAAAGCATGCGATAACGGCAGATGAGGCAGGCGTAACGCTGGACTGCGGCGTGCGCTTTCATTCGCGTGCATTGGCGCGTCATTTAAAGGGCTGCGATACGGTACTGCTGATGGGCGCAACGCTCGGCAGCAGGGTGGACGCAGCCATCCGCCGCCTTGCGCTCATCAGCGTTGCTGAAGGTGCGGCGGCTCAGGCTGTGGCAGCGGCGCTGATTGAAAGCTATTGCGATGAAGTGCAGGCGCAGGCTGAAACCGGCGGTCTGCTGCAGCGTCCGCGCTTTTCGCCTGGTTACGGAGATTGGCCGCTGGAGGAGCAGCGTCAGCTGTTCGCAGTGCTGAACTGCGCCAAACGCATCGGCCTGACGCTGACGGACGGACTGATGATGGCTCCGTCCAAGTCGGTGACGGCAATCATCGGCTTATCGGAAGATGCTGCCTGCGTGCAGAATAAATGTATGACCTGCAGTAATATAAACTGTCCTTACAGAGATACTGATATTAAGAAAGTTTGAGGAGAAGATTTAATTTATGAATTTTAAGGAATTGTTAGGCAAGCAAATGCTGTTCTTTGATGGTGCCACTGGCACACAGCTGCAGGCACGCGGTCTGCAGCCGGGTGAGCTGCCCGAAAGCTGGAATTTTACACACCCCGATATTGTAGAGGCTGTGCATCGCAGTTATCTTGATGTAGGCTCCAATATCGTAAAATCCAATACTTTCGGCGCTAATCCGTTGAAGCTGGCAGGCTCCGGCCTGGACTGCAAGGAAACCATCGAAGCGGCTGTGGCGATTGCCAAGAAGGCCTGCGGTGGCAGGGAAAATAAATTTGTTGCGCTGAATTTGGGACCGACAGGCAAGCTGTTGGCTCCTTATGGCGATTTGCCTTTTGAAAAGGCAGTAGAAGCCTACGGCGAAATGGTACGTTACGGCGCTGCTGCCGGTGCGGATCTGATTCTTATCGAAACGATGAGTGATACCTACGAAATCAAGGCTGCGGTTCTGGCATCTAAGGAAAACAGCGATTTGCCGATTTGTGTGACCATGACCTTTGATGAGGACGGCAAGCTGTTGACCGGTGCTACGGTTGAGGCTGCCGCTCTGATGTGCGAGGGCCTGGGCGTAGATGCCATCGGCTTTAACTGCGGTTTGGGACCGGTGCAGGTGGGTAAGCTGTTCCCGCAGATGCTGGCAGCAACCAGCCTGCCGCTGATTATCAATCCGAATGCCGGTCTGCCGGTACAGCGTGACGGCAAGACCTGCTTTGATGTCGGTCCGGAGGAATATGCGGAGTTGATGTACGAGCTTGCAGGCAAGGGAGCAAGCATAGTCGGCGGCTGCTGCGGTACAACGCCGGAGCATATTGCGCAGATGATTGCCAAATGCAAAACTCTGCAACCCGGAGGTAAGCGCGATTGCTGTCTGACAGCGGTATCCTCCTACGGCAAGGCCGTGCATTTGGGCGAAGGTCCTATAATTATCGGCGAACGCATCAATCCTACCGGCAAAAAGCGTTTGAAGGAAGCATTGGTCAACAGCGACCTTGATTATGTGTGCCGCCTCGGTCTGGAGCAGATTGGCGTAGGCGCACAAATTCTGGACGTTAACGTTGGTACGCCTGGTATTGACGAAGCGGCAATGGCTGCGAAGGCTGTGCCGGCGCTGCAGGCGATTACCGATACCCCGCTGCAGATTGATACATCTAATTACGAAGCAATGGAAAGAGCGCTGCGCCTCTATAACGGCAAGCCGATGCTTAATTCCGTCAACGGCAAGGAGGACAGCCTGCAGCATGTGCTGCCCCTGGCAAAAAAATATGGCGCTGTGCTGGTTGCACTGTGCCTTGATGACAGCGGTATTCCCGCTACTGCAGCAGGACGTATTGCCGTGGCTGAAAAAATTATTGCCCGCGCGGCTGAATACGGTATTGAAAGCCGCAATATAGTTGTAGACCCGTTGGCGCTGACTATTTCCACCGGTGCCGATAATGCGGCGATTGCCTGTGAGGTTATCCGCACCATGAAAGCGCGCGGAATCAATACCGTCATGGGTGTTTCCAACATTTCGTTCGGTCTTCCCGGACGTGATGCTGTCAACAGCACCTTCTTCAGCATGGCGATGGCAGCAGGACTTTCTTGTGGCATCATCAATCCGCAGAGCAAGCCGATGATGGATGCTTATTACGGTTATCGTGCGCTGGCAGGCTATGACGAGGGCTGCAAGGAATACGTACAGCATTATGCAGATGCACCGAAGGCTGCGGCAACAACAGTAAGCGAAATGGGACTTTACGATGCCATTGTCAAAGGACTGCAGGGACCTGCGCGTCAGGCAGCAGCCAAGGCTCTGGAAAGCGAAAAGCCTTTGGATATCATTAACAAGTATATGATTCCTGCGCTTGATTTTGTCGGTCATGGCTTTGAAAAGAAAACTCTCTTCCTGCCGCAGCTTCTGATGAGCGCGGATGCGGCGAAGGCTGCCTTTGAGGTTATCCGCGAGGCTGTCGGCGTGGGTGAAACACAGGGAGAAACAGTGATTATTGCTACCGTCCACGGTGATATCCATGATATCGGCAAAAACATCGTTAAGGTACTGCTGGAAAACTATGGTTATCGCGTGCTTGACTTGGGCAAGGATGTGCCTGTGGAAGCAGTTGTGGAGGCAGCTAAGAAAACTGACGCCAAGGTTGTCGGTTTATCTGCATTGATGACAACGACAGTAGGCGCAATGGAAGAAACTATTGCTGCCCTGCATAATGAATGTGACTGTCAGGTTGTTGTCGGCGGTGCGGTGCTCACGCAGGAATACGCTGATACCATCGGTGCCGAGCATTATGCACCGAACGCTGTCAGTGCGGTAAACTACGTTAACGAAATCCTGGGCAAATAATTTATATACAGATAATTTGAGGACTATCATGCTTAGCGTGGTAGTCCTTTTTTACGTTGTTTCGACTTTGGGGTCTTTAAGCAGGAAAAACTGCTCCCTCCCAAGAATTAAACAAATATCACCATGAACGGAGGGATGCTGCATGAACATTTACGTTTGGCGACACAACAAAACATATCACAGCCACAGTATGATTGAGGAGCCCTGCGTCAACAGCGAATTTTATCTTGATGCGATTGCTGTTGTGCTGGCACATGATTTGGAAGAAGCACTGACCAAGCTGGCGGAAGAAAACAAAGGCTGGCGCACGGAGGATCTGCGGCAGCTGCCGTGCAGCGTATATCCTGCATATAAGGCGGCAGTAATCTTTTCCGAGCTGCGCGGGATTATTCCGCATCTCTAAAAACAAAAAAGCCCGAATTCCCACATGAAATGTATGTGAGAATTTGGGCTTTTGCTTTATCTGCTTACCAGATGCTTTTTAAAATCGGCAGTAAAATCGGTGCCAGGATAGAGGTGCTGATGCCGGTAAGGGCAATCGCTACACCGCCGATAGCCAGCTGAACGGGGCTGACATTGGCGCAGACGCTGGTTCCGAGGCCGTGGCTGGAGGCGCCGATAGCAAGACCAGCAGCCAAATGGTTTTTGATTCCCAAAAGACGCAGCAGCTTGTGATTGAAGGTTGCTCCCAGCATGCCGGTGAAGATAACAGCAGCGGTGGTCAATGCCGGAATGCCGCCGATGGTTTTGGAAACATCAATGGCGATTGGTGTCGTAATGGATTTTGGGATGAGCGAAAGCAGAACCTGTTCGCTGGTACCCATGGCCTTGCCGCAGAAGTAAACGACGATGATAGCCGAAAGAGTTGCCAGTGTAACGCCGCCGGCGATAGCACCTGCCTTGGCCATGATAAGTTCACGGTTCTTGTACAGGGGCAGGGCCAGAGCGATAGTTGCCGGTCCTAAAAGAAAGTTAATGAATTCCGCACCTGCTTCGTACTGCTTGTACTCTACGCCGGGTGCCAAAACGATTACGGCGATGACCAGAGGGCAGGCGATAACGAAGGGCGGAATAATATTCAGACTGAAGCGGTCGATGATGATTTCGCTGATAGCGTACAGAATAACCGTCAGACCGATGCCGAAGAGCGGTGAATTAAGTAAAGCGTCGGGAAAAAGCATCATTGACTCTCCTTTCCTTTGAGCATTGCTTCGATAAAGAAGGCTGTAACAGCCAGAACGACAATGCTGCAGACAACAATGGTAACAGTAATGGGCAGCAACTCAGCTTTGATAACATCTACATATAATATGACGCTGACGCCTGCCGGTAAAAACAGCATACCCATTTTGGAAATCAGGATATCGCAGATGCCCTCGATGGAGCTTGCCGGAATAACGTTGCCGCAGAGAAGTGCCGTTAAAATCAGCATTCCCAAAAGAGCGGGCGGAAAGGGTACGCCGAGGGCGTTGATGATGAGCGTGGATACCCATTGCAAAAGCAGCAAAAAGGCAATACCGCGCAATAAGCTGGTGGGTGACATTTTGTTTCCTCCTCATAAAACATGACAAATAATATAATTATAGACCTGTTGGTGGAAGTACGCATAAAGGTCAAAACGGCCGGGGTGAGCCGATGGTCTTTGGGGTAAAGAGTACTTGGCCGACAGAACGACATGTTATTAATATTGCCACAAAGCTAACAATATGTCAACAAAATGACGGTGATTTTTCACTGAATTAACACAGAAAACTATTTGACTTTTTGACTTTTACTGATATAATAGCAATTAGAAAGTGAATAGTGGTCCGGAAATGGAAAAGAGTCAACTCCATTCGGTTATTGACCGCTATTGAACCTGATAGAAGGAGGTGCAGCGTGATGAATGAACGCTACAGTGAAGAGGTAAAGGCTATATTGGAGGCTGCTCAGCAGCAGGCAGTTATGAACTATCACCAGGAGCTGACAACGGCACATGTTTTGGCAGCATTGTGCGGCAGCGACGGCTTCTTTAAATATTTGTTGCAGAGCCTGCACATTGATGAAAATGCTTTCAGCAAGGATGCTAAGGCTTTAGTACAAAAAATCCCCGGAGTCAAAGGTCAGGACCGTCAGCTGATGATGGGTACCGGCTTTGCCAGAGTAATGGCTATTCTGGGACAAGGTAAGGAAGAAATCGGTATCGGCCAGCTGGTTGCGGCTATGGCAAGTGACGGTGACAGCGATGTAGTATCGCTCTTCCGTAAATATGGTATAGACAAGAAAAAAGTTGAGGCGGCATTTATGCAGTATCAAAATAGCGAAGCGAATGATGAAACTAAAAAGACGCTGGAAAAATACGGCCAGGATCTGACAGCTAAAGCCAAAGACGGCAAGCTGGACCCGGTAATCGGCCGTGACGAGGAAATCCGTCGTACGATTGAAATCCTTTCGCGTCGTAAGAAAAATAACCCGGTGCTTATCGGCGAGCCCGGCGTTGGTAAAACTGCCATCGTTGAAGGTCTGGCAAGACGTATTGTTGCCGGTGATGTACCGGAAAGCTTGAAGAATAAAACCCTGTATGCTCTGGACCTGGCGGCTCTGGTTGCCGGTGCCAAATACCGTGGTGAATTCGAAGAGCGTCTGAAAAAAGTATTGAAGGCTGTCAGCGAAAGCGCCGGTCAGATTATTATGTTTATTGATGAGCTGCATACCGTTGTCGGTGCCGGTGCTGCCGAAGGCGCTATGGATGCAGGCAACATCCTGAAGCCGATGCTGGCACGCGGCGAGCTGCGCTGCATTGGTGCAACTACGCTGAATGAATACCGTAAGTATATTGAAAAGGACAGTGCGCTGGAGCGTCGTTTCCAGCCGGTAATGGTTAAGGAGCCGAGCGTTGAAGATACAATTTCCATTCTGCGTGGCCTGCGTGAGCGCTATGAGGTACATCATGGCGTGCGCATTAAAGACGCTGCCCTGGTTGCTGCTGCTGTGCTTTCTAACCGTTATATCAATGACCGTTTCTTACCTGATAAGGCTATTGTCCTGGTAGATGAGGCTGCTGCCCGTCTGCGTACCGAAATTGATTCGCTGCCGACCGAGCTTGATGAAAGCAAACGTCGTATCCTGCAGCTGGAAATCGAAGCTCAGGCTTTGGGCAAAGAGGATGATGCTCAGTCCAAGGACCGTTTGACTAAGCTGAACGAGGAGCTGGCAAAGCTGCGTAAGGAAAATGACGAGCTTGTTAAACGCTGGGATGCAGAAAAGGCTTCTATTGCCCGCGTACGTGAGGTAAAGAAAGAAATTGATGCTGTGAAAAACCAGATGGAGCAGGCTGAGCGCGACTATGACCTGAACAAGATGGCTGAATTGAAATACGGCCGTCTGCCTGAGCTGCAGAAGGAATTGGCTGCTTTGTCCAAGAAGGATGAAAACGGCAATGATAATGTTATGCTCAAGGAAGAGGTTGACGAAGAGGATATCGCCAAAGTTGTCAGCACCTGGACCGGCATTCCTGTTGCTCGCTTAGGCACCGGTGAACGTGCTAAACTTGTTCACCTGGAGGAAATCCTGCACGAGCATGTTATCGGTCAGGATGAAGCAGTCAAGGCTGTCAGCGAGGCTGTTATCCGTGCGCGTGCCGGTATCAAGGATCCTAACCGTCCGATTGGTTCCTTTATCTTCCTTGGTCCTACCGGTGTCGGCAAAACCGAGCTGGCTAAGACCTTGGCCGAGGTGCTCTTTGATGATGAACGCAACATGGTACGTATCGATATGAGCGAATACATGGAGAAGCATACCGTATCTCGTCTGATCGGTGCGCCTCCGGGATACGTCGGCTATGATGAAGGCGGTCAGCTGACTGAGGCTGTACGCCGTCATCCGTACAGCGTAATTCTGCTGGACGAAATTGAAAAGGCACATGCAGATGTCTTTAATGTATTGCTGCAGGTTCTGGATGATGGCCGTCTGACTGATGGTAAAGGTCGTATCGTTGACTTCAAGAATACCTTGATTATTATGACCAGTAACCTTGGCAGCAACGAGATTATGAAGGCACAGGGCTCTATGGACAGAGAAAAGATTCAGCAGATGCTGATGAACTTCTTCCGTCCGGAATTCCTGAACCGTGTTGATGACATCGTTGTGTTCAAACCGCTGCAGGCAGAACAGATTAAGGAAATCGTTAAACTGGTACTGCATGAGCTGGGTGACCGCCTGAACAAGCAGCTTGAGCTGACGCTTACTTATACCGACGAGGCTGTCGCTTTTCTGGCAAAGGCCGGCTTTGATCCTGCCTTCGGTGCTCGTCCGTTGAAACGTCTGATTGTCCACACTGTTGAAAACATCCTGGGCAAGAAGATTGTGGCAGGCGAAATCAAAAACGGCGAAAAGGTCGAGGTAGTGCTTGCTGATGACGCCATCGACGTTGTTGTAAAATAAAATATGCTGTGAGGCTTGGCGCACTCTCTGCTGCCGTGAAAACGGCGGCAGAGGGTGCGCTTTTTGTGTGCGCGGACATATCTAAAGTAAGTTTAGCATTTTTGCCTTGTTTATTCTAAGATGGATATTGATGAGAAACCTAAAAGTGTTTGACTATTTTAGTATCTATAGTTGATAATAACAATAGATGTTAAAAACATTTGACTCTGGGGGGGAGAATGATACACTTTCTATAGATCAATTTGGAAAGGTGTGATATTTGTGGATGAGTATTCAAAGGATAATTGGGAATCAGTATTTTATACTACATATAATAGCATTGTAAATGGAGAGATAGCTCGACATAAAGCTGCTAAGAATTTAAAAAAATGCGTTTTGATGTCATTTGAGTTAATAGAAAATGATTATGGTATAGATAGAACGTTAGCTATTACTGATATAGTGAACAAGTGTGAAAATTATGCTGAAAAGGAATTTTCTATCTTGAAAGGGGAAAAACTTAAAACAGATAAAGTTAATGTTGAAATTAAATTGGAGATGTTAGATCTTTGTGATTTGATGAAGTCGTTAGGAGATGAGTTAGAACTTAAATTTAAATATGTGGATTCTATTGATGAGTATATTGGAAAGTGTCGTAGATTTGATAATGAAAAAAGAGTAGAGATAGAAAAATTATATCCTGATTTATTTAAAAGTACCAAATGGGTTGCATTAACAGTATATGCAATATTTGGTGTAATGATGTTTTTGTTAGTGAAATTTGTCCCTTGTACAACTAGTGTAGAAAATAAAAAGATAGAAAATCAAACTAGTGAAAATAGAGTT
>OJRS01001038.1_pt1 | contig 11688 bp, 9 predicted proteins | sample 1599261 | NCBI WGS metagenome assembly OJRS01 (sample SAMN03922531, study PRJEB24848) | human gut metagenome | isolation source: stool sample | host: Homo sapiens | place: Germany | collected 2010-05 | reverse complement strand
AGATATGGTTTACAGAAAAAGATAATTTGACAGCAGCTACGGATTTATTTTCTCTGCATGATTTTTCAATACGTAAAGATACTAAGGTGGAAAAAGGTTATCTTTTAGGCCGCTATGGCGCAATACCGTTTATTCATGGAGGATTGCTAAATGGCTAAGGGTAAGATTGAGAAAAGAGGAGCTAAACGCAGAAATGTAAAACCGATAGCGTGTGCTTCGGGCGCACTCTCTGAAACGATAGGAAATGAAACGAGGAATTAACAATATGAAATTATCTGATTTCATAGGTGAAGCTACGGAATATGATAAGAAAGAAATGCTTGAAGAACGCAAGCCTAAAAGTTGGTTAAAAAGCGTAAGCGCATTTGCCAATGGGATTGGTGGAGCATTGTTTTTCGGTGTGTCCAACGATGAAGTTCTTGTCGGGTTAGATGATGCAAAGGGCGTATCTGAAAAGATTAGCGAAGCTATCAAAACTAAAATGGATCCTGCCCCACAAGTGATTTTGAACATCCACGCAGAGGACGGCAAAGAGTTCGTTTTATTGCGAGTTCCGTCAGGGCAGGAAACTCCTTATTACTATACAGGCGATGGTAACAGGATAGCTTATGTTCGCATCGGCAATGAGAGTGTCCCTGCAAGTGCTGTAGATTTGAAGCGGCTTGTTTTGCGTGGAAGCAATACGTCTTTTGACAGTCTTTCTACGCGTTATTCATTTGAATCGCTTGCCTTTACAAAGCTGCGCTCTGTTTATCGTATGAGAACAGGTACAGAGTTAACGGATTCCGATTTTATTTCCTTTGAGCTTGTTGACGAAAACAATATGCTAACCAACGCAGGCATGTTGTTGGCGGATGAATCTCCGATGCGGCACTCTCGCCTGTTCTGTACCCGTTGGTATGGCTTGAACAAAGCCTCAGGTATTATGGAAGCACTTGACGATAAGGAATACAGCGGTTCATTGGTATCTTTGTTGCAGAACGGCACCGAGTTCGTTAAGAACAATACCAAGAAAAGGTGGAAAAAGGTTGGCAATGGACGAGTGGAGATGCCCGAATACCCCGAACAGGCAGTACATGAGGTAATTGTCAATGCGCTGATTCATCGTGACTATATGGAGATCGGCAGCGAGGTACACATTGATATTTTCGATAACCGCATGGAAGTATATTCCCCAGGCGGTATGTTTGATGGCTCTATCGTACAAGAGCTTGATATGGACAATGTAGCATCCAAACGCCGTAATCCAGTGATTGCTGATATTTTCAGCCGTATGCACTTTATGGATCGTCGTGGCAGCGGTTTCAAGAAGATCAAGGCAGATTATCGTCATGCGGTTAATTATCGTCCCGAAGTCGAGCCAATTTTTAGATCGACACCCAAATCATTTTTTGCTACGCTCTACAATCTGAATTACAAAGTTCCAATTGAAAAGGTGTTAATTGACCCGAAAAAAGTTGCAGTTGACGGAGAAAAGGTGTTAATTGCTTCTGAAAACCTTTTAATTGAAGCTGCGATTGACAGTTTGAACGCAAACAAGAATACTAAGGAAAACGCAAAAAAACTGTTTGCCTACATGAGCTTCGATGGTGTATTTGGACGTAATGATATAATAGGCATTGTAAACATCTCTATTACTGCTGCCGGTAATCTCATAAATAAACTAAAAGAAGCAGGAGTGATTGAAGCGGTCATCGGGCAAGGTAAAGGCAAGTATAAGTTTACAGAACAAAAGAAGTAAGCGTGACACTGTAAAACAGAACTTCCTATTAGTGACTAAGATAATTTAGGGCAGACAGAAGAGAAGCGACTATTGGGCATACATTATTAGGCGCACCTAGGTGACTGTTCGCTCAATCAAAAAGCTAATGCCTGTTATCAGCCAACATAGCAGATAACGGGCATTTGATTAAGTATATACAAGTCCAATCAAGACGATTTCCTCCGCACAGTTGCGGATATTTTTTTGTTGCTTAAATTTGTTTCTCATTTCTCTTTATGCGGTCTGTATGTTTTGCCTTGTTTGCCCATTTTCGAAGCGCAACGATTGGAGCAGTAGCGTTTGTCTGCGCGGCGTCCGCTGATGAGAAAATAATTGCTGCATTCAGGATTGGCGCAGCGATGGTATTCGCCCGGATTGAGCAGCAGCTGATACAAATCAAGATAAATTGCCTGCATAAGATAGCTGCATTGCCAAAGACTGGTAAATTTTTCTTGCGCCAGGTCCATTTGCGGTCTGGCGGTATAGATATTATCGTTGATGATGTCGAGCAGGACGCGTCTGGCAAAAGTGTGGTCAAGGGTTATGCTTGGAATATCTTCAGCGAGAATTATAGCAGTAAGCTGTTTCTTCGTCAGCAGGTCCTGGTCATAATCATCAAGCGTGTGCAGCATATGCTTGTCTACAATGGTGAGAAAGTTTTGCAGCCTGCAGGTGTAGTCTGCATCTGTTTTACGGATATTCTTGAGCAGCTGCGTGTGCGAAATTCGCTTGTGTGTAGCAAAGTATTCTGCAGTTCTGAGCGTAGGTGCTTCGATGCGCGGCAGCAGGTAGTGAAGGCCACGTGCGCTGTAATGCAGCAGGTAGGCAAGCGCATAGATAACGCCTGCCTGCGTCCCTTCATGTCGGAAGAGATAGCTTTGGACAATAAGCAGGCTGCGGACGATTTTGACGCAGCGGGCAAAAAGGCGCAGGCTCATTATGTCCATTTCGTCTACTTCGAATAGTGTGTAATTCAAGGTAACATCGGCATCATTGGCAGCGTAGTCTTTTTCTGCAAGGACATCTCCCAGATACAGGGTGTCGTCGATAAAGCTGAAATCGTTGATGAGCATAGAGTGATTTTCGTCATCAAGATGTGCACGTTTCTCAAGGCAGCGCTGCGAAGAATAGGGCAGGCCGTAGGCATTGCAGAAGGCAAGCACCTGATTTTTATCGTTTTCGTCAATATTGGCGAAGGCTATAGCCAGGGAAGAAGCTGCCGCACCTTCCTCACTTTGTGAAGCGATGGTTTGCGTATGAAAGGGGCCTTGGGCGCAGATAAAGTCGTCCTGACCGTTAAAAAAGCGGCGAATCTGATAATTGCCGCAGATATTATTGGTGAAAAATTTGGGAATCACTGGCGCCGGAAAGGCGCGTTGCATTGTTGTCATAGGTATAACCTCGCAAAAATCTAAAATCTTATGTTGTTAGCAGATGCTGATGTTTTGTCGGCATCTGCTTTTTCGTCATTATAATATCATAAAAAAGAAATTTTATCCTGGTATTATTATTTCTTACTTCATCTTATACTAAAAGCAGGCGGTGGTCAAGTAAGCTTGCGGATTTTATGTCAAATATATTCCATATATATAAAATCTAAAGCACCGCAAGAGCCATCTTTTTAGTGCATCATAGAAGGGAAGAGATAAGAAGTGATGCTTTTTGTTTGAAGAAAAATATAAAACTATTGGCTTAAATATTATGTATTATCGCAGGGCATTGAGTCTGACGCAGAGCGAGCTGGCGGAGAAAGCCCAAATGTCAAGGGCGCGCGTCTCGGATATAGAATGCGGTAAGGGACCGTTTAATATGGAGTCTATATTTTTGCTGGCGCAGGCATTGGGGATTGACCCGGTGCGGCTTCTGCAGGAGAGAAAGTGAGAAGCAGCGAAAATATAAATTACGTAAGCACCTTGCCAAGCTTAATAGGTAAAGCGCAAGAAATTAAACTATATGTAAAATTGTGAAAAAATTGTGCAAAAATATGAAATTGAGAATGTGCTATAATATAGTGGGAAAGGGAGCTAATGCTAATTATTTGCACCGAGATATAATAAACAGACACCAAGATGCTTTACTTACAGGCAATTGAAGAGTTTTATACAGGAATAGGTTGCCAAGAAGCTGAGGATTACGATGAGTGAACTAATGGAAGGAGTAGAAGATACTTCTCAATAAATTTTGGAGGCGGCATATGAGTGATAAGATAAAGCGTAGTCAGGTAGATGATATTAACAGACGCAACAATGCGGCTGACAGCTATAAAAACAGATCCTTTGGCAATAAAAAAAGTATAACTGACGAATATACGGGTAAGAGAATTTTTTATAATGCTAATAAGCATATTAATGAAAAGCAATCAAACGTTGACCACATTGTTCCGTTAGATGAGCAAATCAGGCGTTATGGTTCTGATTTGACGCCGGAACAGATAAGAGCAATGGCTAATGCTGATGCAAACCTTGCTAATACCAATGCTTCACTGAACAAGTCCAAGGGTGCGCTGAATAACCATGAGTATCTAGCAAAAAAATATACTGAAGCAGGCGCTGCGCAAATTAATGATGTATCAGAGACTTTATTTGGCAAGAAAATCTTCAAGACAAATAAAAAAGCTGTTGACTGCCCAGATGCTGTGACGAGCGTTAATATGCTGAAAGAAGAAGTGAAGGCAGAGGCGCATATACGGACACAGGCGACTAAGTATAAAATAGAAAATACGGTTAATGAAATAAAAAACAGCAAAGTTATCAGTTCTAAGCTGGATGCAGTTGCGCCATCGGTCAAGAAGGCAACTGCTGCTGGCAGTGAGGCAGCCTTTGTAACTGCAACAGTTTCCGGCTTGACTAATCTTGTGGGCGTGGTGAAAGGTGAACAGGACATTAAGCAGGCTGTAAAAAATGTCGGGAAGGATACTGTAAGGAGCTTTGGCAGTGCTGCCGGTATTTCGGTAGTACAGGATGGCGTTGTCGCAGTAGCGAAAAAGGCTGGGGCGAAGGATTTTGCTAAGCTGGCAGGAAAAAATTTGCCGATTATGCAGCTGACGATGGCTGTAGAAATAGGTGGTATTGTGGCGAACTATTTAGATGGCAATATCAGCGGCGAAGAATGCTCTGCGCAAATTGTTTGCGGCACTGCAGGTGTATTGGCAGCGAATATGGCGTTTGCCTTGGGCGGACCGGTAGCGGCAGTGGTCACTTCCCTGGTTGTGGGTGAAATAACCAGGGCGGTTACTAAATACCAGATGGAACGCAGGCTGGATAAAAAACGGCAGGCGGAATTTAAGCATATTATTAATACTGCACTGCAAAGTCTGGCGCAGCAAAAGCAGCGGATTGATGAATACAATAAAGCAAAAGCTGCATATATGACAGCGGCCTTTAACGGTGGCTTTGAGCTTGTTATGCAGGGAGTTTACGCAGTAGATGATAAAGCAATCACCCAGGGCCTGAATGATATTTTGGCGGTGTTTAACCAAAAATGTGCTTTTCAGTCACTGGAGGAATTTAATAGTTTTTTTGACGATAAAGATGCGGTGCTGACATTATGAAGGGGGCAGATGATATGATCGGACTGGTACTTGGGGCAGTTTTGGGCAGCGGCCTTTATGGCGCAGAAAAATCAATGCAGATAGATAGCAGGACGAGAAAGCGTTATGCTAAAGCTTTTGCTATGGAGCAAGAAGCTCACAGGCTGGTGGAAGTAAAGAAGCAGGCAGCAGATAATGCTATGAAGAAGCTTTCCAACCGTAAGCGTTCAATATTGATTACTTCAATGCAGAATTTTGTTGCTGTGTACAGCAAGCTCATGAAAATTGACTTTCGTGATGACAAGATGCTGGCAGTTTTAAACCAGCAAAGCTTTAGCCCTAAAGAGATACAGATTATCAATGCGGTGGCACAGACGGCGGTAAGACCAATGACTGATAAAGAAATTGCTGTCAGTATCTTAAAGGGCTTCGGCGTATTTGGCTTAGGCAATGCGTTTATCAATGATTCTGAAAGGGAGCTGCAAATGGCTGGCGCGCAGCTGCGCAGTTCACGTGTTGTCTACAGTCAGGCTGAAAATTTAGCTGCTGTTTTAGACGGTATGATAGCTTCCTGCAATAAGGTGTCTGATTTATTGCCAAAGTTAAACAGGTTGTTTATGCAAGCTATCAGCTATTCAGATGAACTTATTGCTGCTAAGGGCAGGGACGGAGCTGCTTATACGGAAAACGACCGCAAGGTCTTTTGCAGCTGCATAAATCTGGCAGTTACACTGAAAAAAATAATTGATGCCCCTGTACTTACGGACGAAGGCAAGGTTGCGCAAGAAACAACGGAAGCATTGTCGATTGGCAGTCAGTGTATGCAGAATATAAAAAATTTGTAGATTTGGAGGAATCAAGATGAAAAAATTTGTAGTTAGTGAAAAATGCATTGCTTGTGGCAACTGCTTATTAGAAACAAAACTTTTGCAGGAAGATGCAGAAGGCAAGGCTGTGCCTGTAAATGGTGGCTATTTTAGTGATGATTTTTTAGCGAAGGCTGAAGAAATTGTTGCCGGTTGCCCTGTACAAGCTTTGAGCATAGCGGAAGGCGCAGGCGCAGACTTAAGCAAGCTGCCGGAAAAACTGCAAAACGCTTTAGCCAAGATTACTGTTCCGAATGTTACCCGAAAAGATGTTGAAATGCACGCACAGGATTACCGTATGACCTGCTCCTATCCGCAGGGAGAATATCGTTATGATTATTCCAGCGAAAGCAGAGCTATGAGTGCTGCAGAAAATGAATTTGACCGTATCTGCTATTCTCAGTATAAGAAATTCATTCTCGAGGTTTTTGTGCAATACAAGGAAGATAAGCTGAGAAAGTTTTATACTTTCGATGAAAGCGGCTTCTGGGGACAGATTAACAAGCAATATGCAGATGTGCTGCAGGAATTTGCCGGAGCGGCTGCTGCAGGCGGAATTATGCTGCCAGCAGACTTTAAAGAATTTGAGGTTTTCCCCGGCGGCAGTGCTAATGAGAAGGATTCTGTGCTTGTGTATATGCTCAATGTAAGGCTTAAAGAGTTTGAAGAGCGCGGTTGTGCTGATGTAATGAGAGAGTTTAATGGCTGCAATTATACTTCCCGTAGTGATTATAGGGATTATATGGATACAGATGATACAGAAGTATATGCAGGCACTAGCTTCTTCGGTAATGATAAATATGAAGATAAATACTGCTATAAAGATGTAAATAAGGCTTGCGAAGAATATATGGGAGATTTGAAGGACGCCATAAATTATGTGGATTACGATTCCCAGGTTATCGATACCATTGATGCGGCCTTAAAGGATTACAAAGAGCGTGTCCAAAAGGAAATAGATAAAAAGGTTGCCCTGCTGAGTAAGGCAGTTGCAAATTCAAAAGCAGTACTGCTGAATAGCGGTGTTGGAGATTCTAAAGCAGCACTGCTGAAATAAAATTTGATAGGATTAAAGAAGCATTAATTTGTTGTTGGTTTATAAGAAGTGCCGCACGAAATACACTTATGTTAATTTGTGCGGTATTTCTCGTTTTTATTATATTGATAATATGCTATAATAAGTAGAAGGAATTTACCTCAGTTGCAATAAGGTGGCGCTAATTATGCCGGAATAAAATATTAAAGGTTATAATTAAATTAGTTGACCGAAGATGCTTATGAGCAAGCAGATTTAGCCTTATGCAGCTAATATAAATTAAGGGGCTGGTTTCCGTGAGTTGGAAGGTTTATGTAAAAGTCAATCGTTGGCTATGAGTTTTGCTGAAGAATGTACCTGCGTGGAGCGGGGTTCTTGGGGAGACACATATTCGCGGTTGGCTTTTTTGATTTAACTTGATAAAAATAGCGAAAAATTTATTCTGTAAAAGAGTTTAGTAAAAAATCAGGAGGAAAAAGCTTATGAGTAATTTAGCATCATTAACAGCGCAAAGAGATGCCTTGTTAAAAAAGATTCGTGCAATAGAAGCAGCTTGTGAAGGTATAGAAAATGAGAATAATGCCAAGAGAGTACAGGAATTAAATTTGGAGCAAGCGCAGTACTCGGCGCAAAGACAGGAAATCGCTGCCAAATTGGCAGTAGTAGATGGAAAATTAGCAGCTATCAATGCAGGAATAATGGAATTAGGAGGTACGGGTGTCGAAAAAATTCTTGAGGCCATCAAGAATCAGAGATGGTATTTTATAAAAAATAAAACCAAAATTCTTTTTGATAAAAATACAGGTTTGCTTTGGGCTAATTTAAATACGTTTAATTATCTCGACAAAGATGGAGAATATTATAAATCTTATGAATATTTTGACGATGTAATAAATAATTATTCGTTTGGGATTGATGGCTTTAGAGTACCGAATTGTTATGAGCTTTGGGAAGCAGTAGAAGATAAAACGATACCGTTTCATAGAGATTGCGATAACTGCTGGACATTGTTTAGTATTTATCATTGGGCTTGTGAATACAATGGTTGTATACACTCAAAATATTTGGGTGACAGTGGAGCTACAAGTGGAATTGGCTATGGGATTGCAGCATTGTTTCCGTGCTCTGAATATTTGATTAAAAACTCGGATTATCAAGAAAAAGTTAAACCGGGAAATCCTGTTTACACAGAAAAAGAACGCCTTCAATTTACTTTAGACCTGTTCACTCAAAATGAATTAGTGCCGATTTTCAATGATGAAGCCATTACGGAGCTTTATAAAAAGCTGTATTTTGAAAAACCCCAATTAGTAGAGCAGCTGCAGGAGCTGGAAAATCAAATTAAGCAACTGCAGACAGTCACCTTGCTTTCATCAGATTTTGATTACACAGCGTTGCTGGTAAAGTATGATATTAAAGCTATTGATGCTTCTCTCATCAAGTATTATCAGGCCGTGCAACAGTGGTGCAGGGAACTCATGGAAAAAGTGGATTATTACGAAGAACAAAAGGCTTCGGTAATCAAGGATTTTAATTTAATCAGCCTTAAGCTTTCCAAGAAATATGAAGCTAATTCTAATCTTACAGAAGCAGAAAACACCTTACTGCGTGATAGACAACGCTTCTTCCAAAAAAACTTTTCTTTGGGAATGAACAGCGTTAAAACAAAGATTTTGGCTGTGAAGAAGCAGGCCGATGCTTTGGAATACAGAATTGATGAAATTGATGAGGGTGAAAATTCTCTTCGTGAATTGGCAGAGCTGGAGCAGGAAAAGAGAGCAAGCTTTGCTTTCCTGGCGGAAAATACTGCCAAAATCATCAAAAATGCGTTGCGCAAGATTGAATATTTTGAGGCAAACCATACCTTCGTCATGAATGCTATTAATATCTGGGAGAATTGGACTGAAGGCTATAGAGTTTTCAAAACAACCTATAAAGAGGATATGAAGCATGACTGCGAAGATGATGGAATTGAAGAAGAAATATGGTCTGCCTGGTATCAGGATTGGCAACAGTTGAGATATGCGATTGAATTAAAAATGCAGCCGGTTATTGAACGTGGCTTGCGCGGCTCCATGCCGACGAATAAAGAAGTCAAGACATCTGTCCCGGAACAGCTTATTAATATTTTAGATGAGTATAAAAAGCAGATTGATAAGTTTTACAAGGAAGAACGCAAAGGAATTTATCAGAAATTTGCTTTTCAGGTTGGTGGCGATTTACAGGAGAAGTTTGAAACAGAAAGCAGTCTTTACAAATTTGTGGCGATGCTTCAGTCAGAGCTGCAGGATATTATCTTCAACTGTAAGAATGCAGAAGACAGAGTCTGGATCTTGAATTGGGCAAATAGCTTGCTTGATATGCAAATTGACGAAGTTTTAAAGTTTGTTGCCAATAATGATTTACAGAAAATATCACGCACCATCTTAAATGAGTTTGCTGCTTTGAAACAAAAGAATTATGATATCTACCTTGCAGATGCTAAAGCATATAGTGAAGAAAAGGCAAGGCGTGAAAAGGCGTATAATTCTTTGATTTTCAAAATGCGTAAGGATTTGGCTAAGTAACAAAGGAAGTAATGGTTTATGGAAAGCGTTGTTCCTCAGCTGCCGATAACTGATGCAGTATTTAATGAAGAAATTTGGGTGCAGAAGAATCCTGTAATGGGTGACCATATACGTGTAAAACGTATGCATGGTATTTATACGCATCATGGTATCTATGTTTCAGACAATGAAGTTATTCATTTTACAGGTACAGATGATGATAGCATTATGGATTCATCGAAAAACAGGGTTATCAGTTCAGATTTAAGTTTTTTCCTCAAAGGCGGTGAGCTGGAGGTAAAAGAATATACTGATGAAGAGTTTCAGGATCTGTATGCGCCGGACCAGATAGTTGCTTATGCACGTAGTTGCATTGGTGATGGCGATTATAATGTAATTTTTAATAATTGTGAGCACTTTGCTAATGTTTGTACCTTGGGCAGGTTTAGAAGCCATCAGGTAGAGCGATTGTTTCAAAATAAGGAGAGTGATGATATGGGAATCTTGGGTAGCATAGGTAGATGGGTAAAAGGATTTTTTGGTGGCAGTTCCAGTAGTGGTGGTAGTCGCTCGACAAGCTCGACGGTATATGAGCCGGATAAGGTAAGAATAGCTGAAATTGAGCAGAACACGAAAATCAGATTAGCCACTATGGAACGCGAACGTCAGGAGCTTATGCATAAGGCGCAGCTGGAGTTTTTGCAGGCGCAGCTCGATTGTGACGAAGCACTTGTGCAGGCAAAGGTGAAGGGATTTGCTGCGACAGCTGAGATGATCATCAGAATGCAAGCTAAGTTAACGGAATTTGCCGAAAAACGTATAGACATTATAGAAAAAGGTTCTATGCCAATTATTAAGGACATTGAAAAATTTTATGAGGAGCTTGGAGATAAAGTAAATGTAGATAACGATGAGTACAATATGGAAAAACTGCCAGCGTTATTAGCAATCTTGGAAAAATATGAGATTGATTCGCCTGCGCATAAGCTGTATCAAAAGCGTATTGAAGACGATATGAGATTGCAGGGTGAGTATTACATGAAGCAATTGGACAATATTGCGATACGTCAGCAACAGGTTATTGATGGCTTTATCAAAAGTAAAAATAGCATTATAGAACAAACAGGTATGCTGACTAAGGAACTGCTGGCGAGCGTACAGAAGCAAACGTTAGAGCTTAGTCAAGGTGGAGAGACAAGCTTAAAGGAAATACAGCAAAAACAGCAAACGCTTTTGTCAGGTCAGCAACCGTTGGCTTTAAGCGAAGGCAAGCAGGATGAAGTAAAAAATAAATAACTTCAATTTTTACACCCGCTCCGCCAACTATGGCAATCGGCTCTCGGAGAAATCCGGGAGCTTTTTTTATTCAAATATCACAAAGAAGAAATTTTATATTGGTATTATTGTTTCTCATTTCAATTTATACTAAAAGCAGGCGGTAAGTAAGGAAGTTTACAGCATTCATGTCAAATATATTCCACATATATAAAATTTAAAGCACCGCACGAGCTACCTTTTTAGTGCATAATATAAGGTGAGAGATAAGGAGTGGTACTTTTTGTTTGAAGAAAAATATAAAACTATTGGCTTGAATATAATGTATTATCGTAGGGCATTGAGCCTGACGCAGAGCGAGCTGGCGGAGAAGGCCAAAATGTCAAGAGCGCGCGTTTCAGATATCGAATGCGGCAAGGGACCGTTTAATATGGAGTCTATATTTTTGCTGGCACAGGCTTTGGGGGTTGACCCGGTGCGGCTTATGCAGGAGAGAGAGTAAGAAGCAGCAGCAATAAACAATGACGTAAATGTATTGCCACGCTCTAAAAAACAAATACCTAAAATTAAACTATATGTAAAGTTATGAAACAAGTGTGCAAAGATATGAAATTGAGAATGTGCGATAATATAGTGGTAAGAGGAGTGATGGCTAAATGTTTGCATCAAGATAT
>OJRS01001035.1_pt1 | contig 11712 bp, 7 predicted proteins | sample 1599261 | NCBI WGS metagenome assembly OJRS01 (sample SAMN03922531, study PRJEB24848) | human gut metagenome | isolation source: stool sample | host: Homo sapiens | place: Germany | collected 2010-05 | reverse complement strand
ACGTAGAGCAGGGGAACTATTCGGCTGTTTTATGTATGGAAATAGACAGATTAGGGCGTTCATCACAAAAAGACGGCGGTATTATCTTGGAAACCTTCAAGGATAATGATGTGCGAATTATAACCACAAGTAAAACATATGACCTAAACGACGATGTGGATGAACAGGTTGTAGAAATGCATTCATTTATCGCACGCCAAGAGTTGAAAGCAATCCGTCGCAGGTTGAATAGGGGAATAGAAAAAACAGTAGAAATGGGATACCATATTTGTGAACCGCCATACGGATACAGGAGAACATACATCGATAAACGTCCGACATTAGAAATCTGTGAAGAAGAAGCAAATGTAATACGAATGGTATTTGATATGTATGTAAATCAACATATGGGTACACAGACCATTGCCGATAATTTAAACAAAATGGGATATACCCCACGAAAAAACGATCATTTTTCACGAAACACAATACAGTTTTATCTGCAAAACGAAACATATATAGGTCAAATTATTTGGAACAAACGAAAACATATCAAAAAAAAATTTCCTACTGATAAACACCGTACTGTATTAAATCCAGAGGAAAAATGGATTGTGTCGGAGGGAAAACACCCTGCAATAATATCAAAAGAATTGTTTGAACAAGCACAGGAAATCCACCAATTCCGAACACACCCACCTACTGCACATGGTATAATTCGTAATCCATTTGCAGGATTAATTTATTGTAAAAACTGTGGTGAATTAATGCAGCGTCAATATTCAAAAATCAGTGGTAATAGATTGTTATGTTTGCATTCCGGTCGTATCCGTTCTATCAGAACAATGTTCGTTGAAAAAGTTATTTTAGACGCAGTAAAAAATATTTTAAAAAACAGTTCGTCCGCTGTCCAAAACAGCATACAAAAAACAAACAACCTACAAATAGAAATGTTGGACAGAACCATTAAAGATATTAATACAAAAATAAAACAGTTGAATTCGCAGAAATCCAAACTACACGATTTGTTGGAACAGGGTGTTTATGATGTTGATACGTTTTTAGATCGTAGTAATGCAATCGCTGAAAAAATCCAAAATTCAAAATTGGCATTAGCTCAACACGAAAAAAAATTAAACAGTATTCAATCCGTTCCAACAGTGCAAGAAGTGCTACCGACATTACGCTATTTGATAGATGAATACGACAATCTTTCGGCAGGCGAAAAGAATGTAATTTTTAAAAAATTGATTAAACGTATGGTCTATAATCGTACAAAGGACCATAGGGGTAACGATTTTGATTTAGATATAGAATGGCGTTTCACTATGTAAGCCCTCGTTTTTATGCGGTTTCTTGACCGTTTTAATTTTGTATGCTCATTTTTTCTAACTTGAATAGTCTTGTTCCCTGCAACTGTCATATATCTTATCAGTATGTACACACACTGCTTCACGGAAATTTGTATCACAAGGATATTTTCTTTCTCTTCCGCAGTCATTACAGCAATTTCTGTTACAATCAGCCATTTATTATCATTCCTTTCTATGTTTTTGGGGTTTTCCCTTGGTATAGAATATGAAACTCACCGAAAAGTGTTACTTTTACCGATTATTTTAAATTAAAGTCTGAAAATTGCAAACATTTCTATTTGGATTATGATATAATATGAAAAGTTTAGAAGTATCACGAAAGGAATTAAAACATGAACAAAATCACAGTAACCACAAACAAAAAAGCATCTATGTCCGATTTTTACGGTATATTTTTTGAAGACATAAACCATGCCGCCGACGGCGGACTTTACGGTGAAATGATACGCAACAGGGCGTTTGAATTTTCACCTATGGACAATCCGTCATATCAGGCGTTAACGGCTTGGAAACGTATTGAAGAGGGCGGTGCGTCGGTGTCGTCATTTGTATCAAACAAATCACCGTTTTCAAAGCGAAATCCGAATTATCTTATTCTTGAAATTAACAAAGCAGGTACAAGAGCCGGTATAAAAAATCTCGGCTACAACAGCGGTATTGCGGTAAAGGAAAATGAAAGCTACAATTTTTCATGCTACGCAAAAAGTGACAAGCCTTGTGAAATAACAGTTTCAATAGACAACGCATACGGTGAAGTCATTACAGAAAAGTCGCTTAACATCACGTCAAACGAATGGACGGAGTATTCATTTACATTAACATCACCTGTTAACGATTTTTCGGCAGTGCTTGCAGTCACATCAAAGCAAGAATGTAAATTCTGTCTTGATTTTGTATCATTATTCCCCGTTAAAACCTACAAAAACCGCAAAAACGGTATGAGAAACGACATAGCCGAAATGCTTGCGGACTTAAAGCCTAAATTTATGCGTTTTCCGGGCGGTTGTCTTATCCACGACGGCACACTTAATTCCGACGACAGAAACTCAATGTACCGTTGGAAAAATACAATCGGTGCTGTAACCGACAGACCGTCACGACGTAACAACTGGCGATACAATCAATCGTTGGGACTCGGATATTTTGAATACTTCCAATTCTGTGAGGACATCGGTGCAAAGCCTCTGCCTGTACTTCCTGCCGGATATAATCCGCATATGGAGCAAGCCGTTCCGCTTGACGAAATTCAGGAATGGATTGACGACGCACTTGACCTTATCGAATTTGCCAACGGCACTGCCGACACGAAGTGGGGCAAAATAAGATGTGATATGGGACACGCCGAGCCGTTCAACCTTGAATATCTTGCAGTCGGCAACGAAGAAGTCGGTCAGGGCTTTTGGGATAGATATGACCTTTTCCACAAAGCCATAAAAGAGAAATATCCGCAAATAAAAATAATCAATTCCGCAGGGCCTTTCCCGCAAGGCGGCGAATTCGAACGCGGTTGGAACAACGCAAAAAAGAACGGCTCTGACCTTGTTGACGAGCATTACTACACATCACCCGAATGGATGCTTGCCAACTGCCACCGTTACGACAATATGCCGTCAGACGGTCCGAAAGTATTCTTAGGCGAATACGCGTCATGGGGCAACACATATTACAACGCACTTATCGAGGCGGCATATATGACAGGACTTGAAAACAACGCACACGCAATCGGTCTTGTATGCTATGCACCGCTTTTATGCAATGTTGACTACATAAACTGGCAGCCCGATATGATTTGGTTTGACAATCACAGAGTATACGGCAGTGCAAATTACTATGTACAAAAAATGTTTATGAACTGCACAGGCAACAATTTGCTTGACGTAAAGCACGACGGTTTTGACAAGCCTATCACTCTTGGCAGTGACAAAATCAGCGGTAATATTGAGATTGAAGCTGACAGATGCAGTGCGGAATTTTACGATATTAAAATCACCGACATCGCAACAGGCAATGTAAAAACATATGAAAATCTATCATTCAACAACGGCGGTAAAGCCGTTATAGACAGCATAGACTCAAATCATTACAAAGTCGAATTTACCGCCAAACGTACTGCAGGCGACAAAGGTTTCCGCCTGTTCTTTGGCAAGTCGGACGATAAAAACTTAATTCAATGGTTTATCGGCGGTTGGCAAAATCAAGACACAGAAGTCAACGCACAAGTAAACGGACGCGGTTCGTGCCTTGACCACAACATTTTCTCCGTAATGACAGGACAGGAATACAAACTTTGCCTTGAAGTCAACGGCAGAAATATTACTACATATATAAACGGCAAAACCGCAAACACTACAATCGACAAACAGCCTGTTATGGAGGAATTGTACTACACCGCAAGCAGTGACGATAACAACATTTATATCAAAGCGGTCAATGTGCGTGACACCGAAATAACATCTGAAATATGTGTTGAGGGCGTAAACGGCATTAACGCAAACGTAACGGAGCTTTCCGGCAATTCGCTTGATGATATGAACGATTTCGATAATCCGAAAAAGGTATCGCCGAAAACATCGGCTTTAACAACCGTATCAAATACATTTGAATACAAATTTCCGCCGCAAAGTGTTACAATATTTACTGTACAAAAATAAAACCATTAGACGACTGATAAAACAGTCGTCTTTTTTTGTAATCAAACCCCAAAAAGCAGAATAAATATAAACAAAAGGGGGTATCCGTATGGAAAGCTTTGAAACTATTGCACCGATAACAGTTCTTGTTTGTTCACTTACCGCACTGTTATTTTCATTTATCAAATTTTACTCCGTAAAGCGAAAAAGCGAAGGTACGGATATGATGAAAAGCATCAGCGTCAAAATACGCAAAGGTGCGATGACATATCTTAAACGGCAATACAAAACAGTCGGCATATTTTTTGCGATTATGTTTTTCATTTTGACCATACTTGCGGCGAAAAGATTTCTAAGTCCGTTTGTGCCGTTTGCATTTTTGACAGGCGGATTTTTTTCGGGATTGTCTGGGTATGTCGGAATGAATATCGCCACATATGCCAACACACGCACCGCAAACGGTGTTCGTGACGGACTTAACAAGGGTTTAAAAATTGCGTTTGCGTCAGGCTCTGTTATGGGGCTTACCGTTGTCGGTTTGGGACTTTTCGATATAAGCGTGTGGTTTATTCTTTTGAAATTCGTGTTTAAACTCAACATAAATGAAGTTATGACTGCTATGCTCACATTCGGTATGGGTGCAAGTTCAATGGCACTGTTTGCACGTGTGGGTGGCGGAATATTCACAAAAGCGGCTGATGTCGGAGCGGATTTAGTCGGCAAAGTCGAAGTCGGTATACCTGAGGACGATCCGCGTAATCCTGCCTGCATTGCCGATAATGTCGGCGACAATGTCGGTGACGTTGCAGGAATGGGTGCTGATTTGTATGAATCGTACGTCGGCTCGATTATTTCGTGCGGAGCGCTTGCGTCGGCGGCAGGACTTGGCTTTAACGGTGTACTTGTGCCGATGCTTATCGCCGCAATCGGCATAATTGCGTCTATTATCGGCACATTTTTCGTTTCGACAAAGGAAGGTGCAACGCAAAAATCGCTTTTAGGCTCATTAAGACGCGGTACATACATTGCGTCAATCCTGTCGGCAGTCGGCTCGGCGTTTCTGATTTTTACATTACTTCCCGACAATTCAAATGTATTTTGGGCGGTTATTTCGGGACTTATCGCAGGAGTGATGATAGGATATTTCACAGAGTATTACACGTCTGACTCTTACAAGCCTACAAAAAACCTCGCAAAATCTTCAAATACAGGCTCGGCGACAATCATAATAGACGGTATCGCGTTGGGAATGTCGTCAACGGCAATACCTGTTATTATAATCGGAATTTCGGTAATTATAAGCTACTTTACCGCAGGAGGTATGGCAAGCTTTGAGGACGGACTTTACGGAGTTGGTCTGTCGGCAGTCGGTATGCTTTCAACACTCGGCATAACGCTTGCGACAGATGCATACGGACCTGTTGCCGACAACGCAGGAGGTATTGCGGAGATGTCGGGACTTCCAGATATAGTGCGTGAAAGAACGGACGCACTCGATTCACTCGGCAACACGACCGCCGCAACAGGCAAAGGTTTTGCAATAGGCTCGGCGGCACTGACCGCGCTTGCACTGATAGTTTCATACACCGATAAAATAACCGAAATGGGAATTGAACTTAATCTTTCCGTCACTAATCCGGCGGTGCTTATAGGCTTATTTTCAGGGGCAATGCTGCCGTTTTTGTTCAGTGCAATGACTATGAGAGCTGTCGGACGTGCGGCACAAAAAATTGTTGTTGAAGTAAGACGTCAGTTTAAGGAGATAAAAGGATTGATTGACGGAAAAGCAGAGGCTGATTATGAAACGTGCGTTGACATATGCACAAAATCTTCGCTGAAAGAGATGATTTTCCCCGCCTCACTCGGAATACTTGCACCGATAATTGTCGGATTGGCGCTTGGGTGCAACGGTGTTGTCGGTATGCTTGCAGGTGCTTTAATATCCGGTTTTGCACTTGCTGTAATGATGGCTAATTCGGGCGGTGCTTGGGATAATGCGAAGAAATATATCGAGGCAGGTAATTTCGGCGGTAAGGGCAGCGAAAATCATAAAGCCGCCGTTGTCGGCGATACGGTCGGTGATCCGTTTAAAGATACTTCCGGTCCGTCCGTTAATATATTGATTAAACTTCTGTCTATGGTTTCAATCGTTTTCGCCGCACTTATCGCCACATACGGCGGTATGGGGCTGTTTTAGGCATACAAAAAGGCGGTGTCAAACCGCCTTTTGTATCTCTTAATTATTCAATGTTAAATTCTTGTGCTTGTATAACAGGTTGCAACATATCCGATAAAACAAACACTTTCGCCGATTCGACTTTATCCGTTTTGTCAATCGAAATAGTCGTATTGCCCGACATTTCAAGCGGAACACAATTCATTTTTACCAAAACTCCGTTTTCGTCATATGCCGCCGCATACACATAACAAGTTTTATATGTTTGTTCCGGCTCTACATAAAATGTATATCCCTCCGATGTTTCGGTTTTTGTTATTGTTGCCGTTGTCAACGGTATATCTCGTTTATAATGAATAGTTGCACTGTTCAATTCGTCATTTTCTGAAGATATAGATATTTTATTCCATTGTTCTTCCGTGCCGTTATAATATACATCTTTTAAATTATTACATTCATAAAATATATTTTTATCTATACTTGTTATGCTGATTGGTATTGTTACACGAGTTATATTGTCACAGTTTTTAAACGCATAATCATAAATGTATTTTACACTATCAGAAATTGTTATGTTTTCTAAATTGCTACAATTCCCAAAGGCACACGTTCCAATACTTGTTACACCGTTAGGTATTGTTATTTTCTTTAAATTGGTACAATTCAAAAAAGCATAATTACCAATATATTCTACACTGTCGGCTATTGTTATCTTTTTTATATTACTACAACTCTCAAAAGCACGAGCGCCAATATTGGTTACACCTTCTTCTATGACAACGCGTTCTATTTCTTGGTTATCCCTAAACGGAGAATGTGCATTTGATCCGGTATTTCCCCACCTTGTCATATTCCCCGTACCGCTGATTGTAAGTGTTCCATAATCATCAAGCGTCCATGTAACATTCTCACCACAAGTACCGCTTGTTGCAGCAGACGCGATAAGTGGCATAAATGCGCAAAGTACAGATAATACAAACACAATGCTTAAAAATTTATTTTTCATTTTAATTTACCCCCAAAATAAATTTTATGAATTAAATCCGATAAATATTTTTATATTTTTTACAGTTAAAATATAGCATTTACATTGTATCACATATTTTGACAATTGTCAACGTTTTCCACACACAAAAAAGGCAAGCCACATAAGTGACTTGCCTTAAATTTTTATTAGCCTTGTGTATTGTAGCTGTAGTTTGGAGCCTCTTTAGTTATATAAATATCATGAGGATGGCTTTCCTTTAGACCTGCGCCTGTAATTCTTACGAACTTACCGTTTTCCTTTAACAACTGAATTGTCTTAGTTCCGCAGTAACCCATACCCGAACGCAGACCGCCAAGTATTTGGAATATAGTATCAGAAACAGGACCTTTGTAAGGTACACGACCTTCAACGCCTTCAGGAACAAGTTTCTTTGAACCTGTTTGGAAGTATCTGTCCTTACTTCCGCATTCCATAGCCGCAATAGAACCCATACCTCTGTAAACCTTAAAACGTCTGCCTTGGAATATTTCAAATTCGCCCGGGCTTTCGTCACAGCCTGCAAGCAAGCTGCCAAGCATAATTACGTCAGCACCTGCCGCAACAGCCTTAACAACATCGCCCGAATACTTAACACCGCCGTCGGCGATAACAGGGATATTGTACTTCTTTGCAACTTGGCTTACGTCATATACAGCAGTAATCTGCGGTACACCGATACCTGCAACGACACGGGTTGTACAGATCGAACCCGGTCCGATACCGACCTTAACACAGTCTGCGCCTGCGTTAATAAGTGCCTCTGCCGCCTCACCTGTTGCAATATTTCCTGCGATTAAGTCCAAATCAGGGAATGCATCCTTGATTTCCTTAACCTTATTTATGATATTCTTACTGTGACCGTGTGCACTGTCAAGTACAACAACGTCAACACCTGCGTTATATACAGCCTTAACTCTTTCCAATGCATCGTTGGTAACACCGATTGCCGCACCGACCAAAAGTCTGCCGTTCTTATCTCTTGCAGAATTCGGATAACGGATAGCTTTTTCAATATCCTTTATTGTAATAAGTCCTTTTAAGTGATTTTTCTCATCAACTATCGGCAACTTCTCAATCTTGTGCTTTGAAAGAATTTTCTGTGCCTCTGAAAGAGTTGTTCCGACAGGAGCAGTTATAAGATTTTCGCTTGTCATAGCGTCTTTAATTTTCTTTGCAAAATCTGTTTCAAATCTCAAGTCACGGTTTGTAATTATACCGATAAGCACGTTATTGTCATCACAAATCGGAACACCTGAAATTTTATATTTACCCATAAGCTCATCTGCGTCTTTTAGCGTATGGTTTTCAGAAAGACTGAACGGATTGGCTATAACGCCGTTCTCACTTCTCTTTACTTTATCAACTTCCGCAGCCTGCTGTTCAATCGTCATATTCTTATGAATTATTCCGATTCCGCCCTCTCGTGCGATTGCAATAGCCATTGACGACTCTGTAACAGTATCCATTGCCGAACTCATCAGCGGTATGTTAAGCGTTATGTTTTTAGTTAGTTTTGTTGTTAAGTCAACTTCGTTAGGTGTAAAATCAGATGCTTGCGGTACAAGTAATACATCATCAAATGTAAGACCTTCCTTAGAAAATTTTTCTTCCATTCTTATAACTCCTCTCATTAGTATTAATTTTATTAATTATAACAAATTTTGCGGTTTTTTTCAAGACCTTTTTTACGTCATTTTAAAGTTTATTATAATTGATTAATATAGTCTGTAAGGCATATTCGCATTGTGGCAATATCACTAATTTTGAAAACTTCGCCCTTTAATCTCGACGAACCCGCAAGTCCCTTGATATACCATGCAATATGCTTTCTCGCCTCTTTTATTCCGCGGCTTTCGCCCTTTTCTTCAACAAGTATTTCAATATGTTCCAACGCTTGTGCAAGTCTGTCCTGAGGAGTCGGTTCAAAGTTCACTTTGCCGTTTTTCAGATATTCGTTTACCTGTCTGAATATAAACGGATTTCCCTCACAGCCTCTGCCTATCATAACCGCGTCACAACCCGTCATATCAATCATTCTTTTCGCATCCTCGGCACATTTTATATCGCCGTTGCCGATTACCGGAATTGAAACCGATTCTTTTACTTTCTTTATTATATCCCAATCCGCCGTTCCGCTGTAAAACTCTGCCCTCGTTCTGCCGTGTATCGCAATCGCCGCCGCTCCGCCTTGTTCTATAATCTTTGCAACTTCAACTGCATTTATACTGTCATCGTCCCAACCTTTACGAATTTTTACCGTCACAGGCACAGGCGACGCGGAAGAAACTTTATGCACTATCTCGCCTATTTTTTCGGGTGTCTTAAGCAATGCGCTGCCGTCACCGTTATTTACGATTTTCGGTGTGGGACAGCCCATATTTATATCTATTATATCAGGTTTTACCGCCATAACTTTCGGTATCACTTCCGCCATTATATCAGCGTCAGAGCCGAATATTTGTATCGCACAAGGACGTTCTTCGTCATCTATCCGCATTAAATCGGCGGTTTTTTTATCGTTGTAGTACAGTCCTTTCGCACTCACCATTTCCGAATACACAAGTCCTGCACCGTATCTTCGGCATATTTTTCTGAAAGGTAAATCAGTTACTCCCGCCATCGGTGCAAGAAATACGTTGTTTTCTGTTTCAAAATTTCCTATTTTCATTGTTTCGCCTTTTATTTTTCCCTTTGTTTTTGATTATATCCAAAACAGACAAGCCTGTGTTGTGTTTTTGGCTTGCCTGCTGTTGTGTTGCCACCACTCTGTCACTTCGTGACACCTCTCCTCAAGGAGAGGCTTTTCGTACGGCTCCCATTGAGGGGAGCCGGCGGCGTAGCCGTCTGTGGGGTGGCTTTACCTTGCCTTTCGATTTGCCACCACTCCGTCACTTCGTGACACCTCTCCTCAAGGAGAGGCTTTCGTATGGCTCCCATTGAGGGGAGCTGGCGGCGTAGCCGTCTGTGGGGTGGCTCTTTTCTCTCTTACCTATTATCTGCTACTCGGGCGACCGATGATCGCCACTACGAACGTTAAATTATCTTCTTTTTGAGTATTCCAATATTTTATGATTATTTGAGAAGAACTGCAAATTTGCGTCAAAATACAAATGTGAAACTTCGCCCTTATTCATTTCACCGTTTTCGATTTTATTTGCACAATCCCATGTTGTATCGACAATCATCCATCTGCCGTCAACGTATACTTCATTCCATGCATGATTTTGTTCGTCGGTTGCAATACTTGTATCTGTCCACGCGGTATCATTACCAACACCAAGTGCGTATCCCGACACGACATTACACGGTATATCAATACTTCTGCACAACGACGCCATAAGCGTTGCAAAACCAAGACACACTGCCTTACGGCTCTTTACTATATCCGTTGCGTAATACGGCGGTGCCTCGTCACTTGCCAGGCTGTCAACGTCATAATACATATAAGAACATATCCAATCGTGCAACGCAAGCACTTTTTCATAGTCGGTCGTTTTATCCGCCGTAAGCTGTTCGGCGATAGAGATTATACTGTCACTGTTTGATTGTATAGACGCGGTGTATTTAAGTGCCTCTTTAATTGACTTATCCTTTTCATACATCGCCTTATTATGTTCAAACACAGGTGACTGTTCGATAACCCAACCGCCGTTGCCGTCACGCACAAGTTTTACATAATTATACACCCAGCTTTCAAACTGTCCGTAAGGCTTATCACCGGTATACACGTCAACACCGACAGATGAGCCGTTCGTTTTCGGAATTGATATTGTTTTATTGAAACTATTTTCGGAATTTGCCGTAATCGAAACCTGTTCAAGCGTTTCACCGTTTTCATCGATAAATGCCGCAATCAAATTTGATTTACTTCTTGAGCCGACAATTCCGAATATCTGTATTCTGTCATAATCCGCAATCATAGAAATATTTTCGTTCGGATAAAACGAAAGCATAGGACTGTTCTGTATATACGCATTGACCGCCACATCTGACGGATCAATAGGTAAATCCTCCTGTTTTATCATTGCCATAAGCTCGGACGGTGTAGGAATATAATCCGTCACCCTCGAAAGCCGTTCGGACAATGCCGAAACTGACTCCGTAACCTCCGGACAATTTTCTTTAAGATACGGAACATAACTTCCGAAATTCAAGAAAAAGTCTGTCTGCGAATTAATCACGGCTATTCCTATTGCTAATATCAAAAGTATGGCAAAAAATTTCTTTATCTTTTTCATATCATACCACCATACCAAAATCAAATTTTATATAAAAAATGCTGCGACCTAAGTATATTCTTAAGCCGCAGCATCTTCCTTATTGGAGGCGCCACCCAGATTTGAACTGGGGAATAAAGGTTTTGCAGACCTCTGCCTTACCACTTGGCTATGGCGCCGGATACAAATAACAAAAGACGCATATTTTTGCGTCTTTTGTCTTGTAGTAAATGGAGCGGAAGACGAGATTCGAACTCGCGACGTTCACCTTGGCAAGGTGACGCTCTACCACTGAGCCACTCCCGCATTT
>OJRS01001017.1_pt1 | contig 11958 bp, 10 predicted proteins | sample 1599261 | NCBI WGS metagenome assembly OJRS01 (sample SAMN03922531, study PRJEB24848) | human gut metagenome | isolation source: stool sample | host: Homo sapiens | place: Germany | collected 2010-05 | reverse complement strand
CGTGGGCTCGGAGATGTGTATAAGAGACAGCCTGTGCATGGCCGGAATCACCCTGTAATGCTTTGATATCAGATAATGGTACACACAAGCACGGAAAACACTTTATGCAAAATCTTCCACAGTAAAATCTATAAATAATCCGCAAAGGCAAAGGAAACCGACAGTTTACCATGTTTGGAATTATGGCAGTTCTTTTAGGAAGTGGAGATGCATTCCATCTGGTTCCTCGTGCAGTAGCGCTTTGTACAACTGGACTTGAGAACTTTACTGTACAGATGGGGTTAGGAAAGTGGATTACCTCTATCACTATGACTATCCTAAAATCATCCCCGCCTCAGAATTTGCAACAAATTGTTGCAAATTTTCTATATCCTTTTATTTTACAGAAGTACTTATTTTTAACTTTTTTCCTTCAGATTTTTATATTGCAAAAATCATATCACCATCTGCAGTATATCCTCTATATGTTCTGCATAATAATCAGCCCCATTCAGTTCCCCTTTCTCACCATATCCATACAGGCATCCTATAAAAGGGCTTTTGCAGGACCTGGCACATTCCAGATCCTGTCTCCTGTCTCCGACTACCAGATAAGGGCCACTATATTCCCGGATGATTTCCTGCACAATTTCTGTCTTTGGACGGAATCTGTATGATTCACAGTCATAAAAACGATCAAACCATCGTTCCATCCCAAATTCCTTCCAGTGTGCCTCACGATATGAAGCTTTACAGTTACTTAAGATCACAAGGTGATATCCCCGGTTCTTCAAAGCTGTTAGCATCTCCTCCGCTCCCGGATACCACACTGCCTTATGTTTCCTGATCTGTCTTACCATCAGATCTCCTACCATCCTGCTTGCCTGCTCTTTATAGCTCTGATCCAGTTCCGGCAAAAATGTATTCCACATCTCCTTACTGTTAAGTCCCAGCCAGCCGGCAATTTCCACCGAGCCTATCTCCCGTTCTTCGGTAACCTTCTGTTCTGTCAGCCACTGATAGGTTTCACGAAATGCCGGTTCATAGATTCCAAGGGTATGATGGATCGTTCCATCATAATCGAATATGATCGTTTTTGTCATCATTTATTTTCCTGTCTTTTAGAGCTGCTTCATCAGATTGACCATCTCAATCGCAGATAATGCACAATCATAGCCTTTATTTCCCGCTTTGCTTCCTGCACGCGCAATAGCCTGCTCGATATTTTCAGTCGTGATCACTCCGAATAAAACCGGGATTCCTGTTGCAAGTTCAACCTGTGCGATTCCCTTGGCAGATTCATTACACACCAGATCATAATGTGAAGTATCTCCACGGATGACAGCTCCAACGCAGATAATTGCATCATATTTTCCTGACTGTGCCATCTTCTGTGCTGTAATCGGAATCTCAAATGCTCCCGGTACCCATGCTGCAGTAATGTTCTCTTCTTCTACTCCATGTCTTACCAGTCCGTCGACTGCCCCTCCCAATAATTTATTCACAATAATTTCATTGAATCTCGCTGCCACGATACCAACCTTCATTCCCTCCGGTGCTACTACTTTTCCTTCTACTAAATTGATCTGTCTCATTTTTTCTTCCTCCTGATATTTGCTGTTTTTTATAAATTTATTTCTTTAAAAATATGACCCATCTTTTCCTGCTTCGTCTTCATATACTTCCGGTCATACTTTTGTGCCGGAATCTCCAGAGGTACTCTCTCATTGATCTTCAGTCCGAATTCGCCAAGTCCATAGACTTTATCCGGATTATTGGTCAGTAATCTTAATGATTTCACACCAAGGTCTGACAGTATCTGTGCCCCGACCCAGTACTCTCTGAGATCCGGTGCAAACCCTAACTTCACATTAGCCTCCACAGTATCGTATCCCTGCTCCTGAAGCGCATATGCTTTGATCTTATTGATCAGTCCGATTCCTCGGCCTTCTTGTCTCATATACAGAATGATTCCTCGGCCTTCTGCTTCTACCTGGCGCATCGCTGTCTGCAGCTGCAGGCCACAGTCACATCTGAGCGATCCGAATGCATCCCCTGTCAGACACTCCGAATGTACCCGGCAAAGCACATCCTCACCATCTCCCAGATCACCTTTTACCAGTGCCAGATGATGCTCTCCTGTAATATCATTGATATAACCATACATTTTAAAATCACCGTACTGCGTTGGGAGGTTTGCAACGGCTTCCTCCTTTACATGCTTTTCATGTATTCTTATATAATCCTGCAGATCACGGATCGTAATAAATGTAAGGTTATGCTCTTTTGCCATTTCCCATAGCTGTGATGTACGCATCATAGTTCCATCTTCTTTCATAACTTCACAGCACACGCCGCATTCTTTCAGTCCGGCAAGTCTCATAAGATCTGTTGTTGCCTCTGTATGGCCATTTCGTACCAAAACCCCGCCTTTTCTGGAAATAAGCGGAAACACATGTCCCGGTCTTCTGAAATCCTCCGGTTTTGACTGATCATCCACACACTTCATGATAGTATAGGAGCGCTCTTCCGCAGAGATACCTGTGGTTGTATCTGCGTGATCTACTGCCACGGTAAATGCTGTACTGTGATTGTCCGTATTCTCCGCAACCATCGGCGGAAAGTTCAATCTCACCGCAATTTCTGCACTCATCGGTGTACAGATAAGACCCTTTGCATAGGTCGCCATGAAATTAATATTTTCTCTGGTCGCAAACTCTGCCGCACATATCAGATCTCCCTCATTTTCTCTGTCCGGATCATCTGTGACCAGAACTATTTTTCCTTCCTTAAGATCCCTAAGTGCTTCTTCAATTGTGTTGTACTGATAATTTTGTGACATAGTGTATATCCTCCTGTTCTAAAACCCGAATTCTTCAAGAAACTCCATCGTAATTCCGGATTCTTTTTTCTCTTCTTCGTTTTTTCTGATGCCAAGCAGTTTTTCTACGTATTTTCCGATCACATCATTTTCCAGATTAACCAGATCCCCCGGCACCTTTTCCAAAAGAGTGGTTTCTTCTCCTGTATGTGGAATGACCGACACCTGAAAACCAGCTTCATCAACCCTTGCAACTGTCAGGCTGATCCCATCAATACAGACGGATCCTTTTTCCACAATCAGATGCAAAATCTGTGGCGATGTCTCAATTGATACCCAGATGGCATTTTCTTCCCGGAGCATGGAACGTATCACGCCAGTCCCATCAATATGGCCGCTTACTATGTGTCCCCCGAACCTGCCGTCTGCAGCCATTGCACGTTCCAGGTTTACCTGGCTTCCGGCCTTGCAGCTGCCAAGACTGCTTCTTCTGATCGTCTCTGCCATCACATCGGCAGTAAATCCGTCCGGCTGAATCGACGTAACTGTCAGACACACACCATTCACAGCGATACTGTCACCGATCCTTGTCCCTTCCAGGACTTTCCGGGCTTTCACTGCCAGGATCCCTGATTCCCCTGTCAGCTGTATATAACGGACTTTTCCTTTCTCTTCTACGATTCCTGTAAACATGATTCCTCCTGTTTTTTATCACACACCTGACATTTTATCCGGATATCCTCACCGATCTGGCAGATATCTGTATATTTCAGTTCCACTGCTTCAGACGGCAGTTCAACTCCAATACCCTCTACCGGTGTCTTCCCAGCCACACCGCCAAACAGCTTTGGTGCCACAAAAGCCTGTACTTCCTTTACAATTCCAGCTCGCAGTGCACTGTCATTTAACGTACCTCCTCCCTCCAGGAGGATGCTGTCAATGCCTCTGTTTCCAAGATCTGCCATCAGCTTCTTAAGGTCTATCTGATTCTTTTCGTCGGGACAGTAAATGGTTTCAACTCCCATGGTATGTAATATTTTTATTTTCTCTTTTGCATTTTTCTGTTCTGCATAAGCCACGATCGTCCGGTACTTTTCCGCACTTTTTACAATCTGACTGCCCGGCGGGATCCTGAGCTTACTGTCACACACAATCCTGACAGGACTTTTCCAGCCTTCTACCCGGACGTTTAACATCGGATCATCTGCAAGCACAGTTCCAATACCAGCCATGATTCCCATGTACTGATGCCGCATATGCTGTACTTCTTTTCGTGCAGATTCTCCGGTGATCCATTTTGATGCTCCTGTTTTCGTTGCGATCTTCCCATCCAGTGTCATGGCATACTTCATTACCACATAAGGAGTCTTCGTAGTAATATAATGGAAAAACACCGGGTTCAGCTGATCACATTCTTCTCTCATAAAATCTTCAACTACTGTTACACCGGCTTCCCTTAACATCTGTACACCTTTTCCTGCCACTTTCGGATTCGGATCTCTGGAACCGATCACCACTTTTCTGATCTTCTGTTCAATGATCGCTTCCGTACATGGAGGTGTTTTACCATGATGACAGCAAGGCTCCAACGTGACATAAATCACCGCACCTTCTGCTGATTCTGTAAGAGAAGCAATTGCATTACGTTCCGCGTGAAGTTCTCCATACTTTTTATGATAGCCTTCCCCGATGATCTTTCCGTCTTTTACGATCACTGCCCCTACCATAGGATTGGGATTCGTCCAGCCTTCTCCTTTTTTGGCCAGTTGAATAGCCCGAAGCATATATTCCTGATCCGTCATTTCTATTCCTTCTTTCTTATTCCTGTTCTTTGCCTGGGCTACGCCGAGGCTTTTAAACATGTGCAATCGGATTCACAGACAAGTGAATGGTATAGTTATTTCGAAAACGATGTACCAGATACAAAAAAAGCCTGCAGAAATATCTGCAGGGTGGAATTGATCTGTTACATATGATTGATAAATGAATGTCTGATTTTCCTATATAAAAAGCTCTGAAATGGATCACCATCTCAGAGCTCTGATACTACATTCATTCATACAAAAAATCAACTGTACTATCATCTTCTTCCATCCAGACTGTACTGTCGGCCCCGGAATCTCACCGGATCATGCCTCTCGGCTCGCGGGCTTTACCGCCGGTAGGGAATCTCACCCTGCCCTGAAGATATCTTTTTGTTTATTTTAATACTTTATCTGTTGTTTGTAAAGCAGAATTTTTATTTTACTTAGTTTACTGATGGAGATAGAATATCCATATACACAATAAATATCCTCATTTTATCCATATATTATATCGTTTTATGGATTGTTTTTTCATTAAAATTACACTATTTTTTCACTATTTTTCATTACTTCATCGTTTTCGCCAATGAATTGAGCAATGCCCACATCTCTGGATTAGCCAATACTTTTGCCAGAAGTTCCGGATCGACTTCATCAGCAACAGAACCGTCACAAGCAACCAAACGATAACGGTTTCTGTATAGAGTTGGTTGAAGCTTCTGGTTAAAGATTTGCAAAAGTTCCCATAGTGCATTATCTTTTAATTTTGCACGCTGGTGATAGAAGGCGGCTTTTGATGGTGTTTCATCAGTGCGTCCGAAAAAATGATAAAGTTCTCTCTCTCTGATATTGTATATCTACTATAGTTTTAGATGTATCATCTTTACCATCTTGAATTGATCAGAAACTGTCATACTGACCTTTGTGGATAGCTTTAAGCCATTTTTAGGGATGTAACGATAGTATGGTTCCTCCGCAATCACCTTCACATTACCCCCGATCTTTGCTGCCAATTCTTCCGCTGAATCCACATAAAAGAACATCTGTGCATCGGCATGGCCGACCTGTTTCATATATTTTTTCTTCATCATGGTCATTCCTCTTTTGTTCACCGTATCAAAAACAACTTCCATATTTCCAAATTGCTCAATCATACGCAGAAGGGCAATGACCTTATGTTCCTCAAAATAATGAAATAACCCGCCTGCAGTAACGAGAATAGGAGCATCAAGTACATCATTGCGAACTTTTTTGATCCAATCCTTTGCAAAGGCATCCCCGGAAATATATAATTCCCTCTCTGGTTCGGGAAGAAGTCCCCGCCGGTATTCGATTACATGAGGCAGATCCATGGCATACCAGTGTGTCTTTCCGTTATCACATCGGTGATAGGTTGTTTCCAGACCACAGCCCAACTGGACAATCACACCGTCCGGTCTGCGTTCCAGAAAAGTCCGAATAATCCGATCCATATTAGCAGACCGGGAAGCAGAGGCCAAAAGGGTATACTGGCTCTGCATATTCTGTTTAATCAAGTCTGAAGGCAGCTTCTTTTTCAATTCCAATGCTTTTTTATCATATAAAATTTGCGGGTAATGCTCACTAGCATAAATTCTTCCCAGCATAGGGACAAACAGGGTATCCTCCACGACTCCTAACTTGGACATAGCCAAACCTCCTGTTTTGATACATTACTTTCTGCCGACAAGCAACCGGGAAGACCCCAGCATCATCATGGCAGCCCGACGGTGGGAGCCAAAAGCTTCCTGTGCGATATCAACGAGTCGTACTTCCTCATACCCCATATCCCGCAGTTTCTGCGCAAAACCTTCCATGTCACCGTACATCTTTGGTTTCATATCATCGTTGAGTGCAAAGACGCCGCCTTTTTTCAATACCCGCAGGCTTTCCAGCAGCAGTTTCTGCATATCAGCACCCATAACATTGTGATAGACATAGTTGCTGATGACTACATCAAAACTCTCATCAGAAAAATCCAGCTGCTTCGCATCACCGTGCTGAAATACACAGCGGGAAGCCACGCCCTCCCTGGCAGCATTCTTCTCGCAGAGTGCTTTGCTGTAATTATACACAGCGCCCCAGTGATCAACACCGATCACTTTTGCTTTCGGCCATGTCAGAGCTGAACGGATTGTCAATGCTCCGGAGCCGCAGCCTACTTCCAGAATCTTCCCCTCGCCGTCATAGTCCAGATGAGAAAGAACGACTCGATGAACCTGTTCCATGATTCCGCCAATGATGTAAAAGACAGGGTTGGACATCCAGCTTCCATAGTCTTCTCCGTGGGTACCAAGTCGGATATTTTCCTGCTTACAATGGTTCTTGTTCATTACATTTCCTCCTTCTTTACGCAAGTTTCCAATTCTGGCTTTCTGTCTGCAGTTTTACCATATGGGCATATACACCATTCTTTTCTTCCAGATCCTTTGGTGATCCTTCTTCTGCCACGGTGCCATCAGAAAGGACAACAATTTTATCTGCTCCTGCTACGGTACGCATCCTGTGGGCGATGACCAGAACCGTTTTATCTGCGATCAGACGGGAAAGGGCTGTCTGTATCAGAGTTTCATTCTCCACATCCAGGGAAGCAGTAGCTTCATCTAAAAGAATGATCGGCGCATTTTTCAGAAATGCACGGGCAATAGAGATACGCTGGCGCTCTCCGCCGGAAAGTTCACAGCCATTTTCCCCGATATTGGTATGCCATCCATCCGGCAGTTTTTCCGCAAATTCATCCACATTGGCAAGTTTCGCAGCAGCAATGACTTGTTCATCTGTGGCGTCTTTGTTTCCGATTCGGATATTTTCCAGAATCGTATTGTCAAACAGTGTAACATCCTGGAATACGATGGAATACAGAGAAAGCAGTGTTTCCGGGTCAATTCGGGATACATCCATGCCTCCCACGGTAATCTTTCCTCTGTTAATATCCCAGAACCTTGCTGCCAGCCGGGATACGGTTGTTTTTCCGCCGCCAGATGGGCCGACCAAAGCCGTAACCTCTCCCTGTTTTGCCGTAAAGGAAACATCTTTCAATACGGTTTCTCCGGTATTGTAGGCAAACCCAACATGGTCAAAGACAATATCATACCCCTGATTGGAAAGCCTGTCGCTGCCCTGCTGGATCGGATGATCGAGAATTTCATTCATACGGGCAATGTTGGTTCGTGTACTGATGACTGCCGCAAGATTCTGGAGTGCGCCCTGCAGAGGGTCATATAAACGGGATACTACCAGAAGGAACATAAAGAATGTAAGCACGGAGAGGCTTCCTTGCATGAGCAAAACAGCTCCCACCAGCGCAACCGTTGCAATACCAAGCTTCAGCACCAGCGATGCGGAAACCACAAAAACAGCAAGGCCGAATTCATTGAGGATGGAACGATGCTCCACGGCACGGATCTTCTTTTCCAGACCTTTTAAATATGCCTGTTCCGCATTGTTCGCTTTCAGGTCACGAACCGTTTCAATGCACTCCTGTATCCCGTCTGCGCAGGCCATCTTTACATCCATGGCTTTCTGATTCAGATTTTCCTGAATCTTTGCGGAAAATCCCACAATCGCAAAGGCAACCGGCAGAACCCATAAGGCAGCCAGTGCCATTCTCCAGTCCGTAAAGAGCAGACCAATGGAAATCAGAACTGTAGAAATGATCGAACCCGCAAGCTCAGGGATAAAATGCGAAAAACTCTGCTCCAGGAAGGTGCAATCCGCCATAATGGTACTGGTAAGATCGGCTAAATCCTTTTTCCCGAAAAAGGAAAGGGGGATTTTGCGCAGATGCTCTGCCAGGGTAATGCGGCGGATACCGCTTTCTTTGTAAGTGGCAAAATAGGTCGCATTGTATTGAAAGAAAGTGGTCAGCAGAATCAAGCCGATACACACCACGCAGCCTGCCACATAAAATGGAATTTTCCCACCGGGAACACCCCCGTTCATCAGATCGCTGACCAGGTAATATAAAAGTCCCACCGGAAACATAAAAGACAGATTCTGAAGGACACAGGCCAGGCAGCCTTTGATCAGGTCTTTTGCTCCCTGTTCAGACAGGGCATATTTTTTCTGCAGTTTTTTGATCATATCACTGCACCTCCTTTGTTACCTTCCATTGCACGGAAGTCTGGTAATTTTTCCACATACGGCTGAATATACCGTCTTTTGCAAGCAATTCGCGACTGTTTCCGCACTCGGCAACCCGTCCGTCGCAAATGACAAAAATCTGATCCACATTTGTTACGGTAGAAAGCCTGTGGGCAATCATAATCACGGTCTTACCCTCGGAAAGTCTTGAGAAAGCAGCCTGTACGCGGCTTTCGTTATCCGGGTCAGCAAAGGCAGTGGCTTCATCCAGAATGATAATCGGAGCATTTTTCAGCATCACACGGGCAATGGCAATTCGTTGCTGCTCGCCGCCGGAAAGATAGACACCCTTTGTACCGATGACCGTATCCACACCCTGTGGGAGTTTTTCCAGAATATCATCGCATTGCGCGTGATGAAGGGCAGTCAGAACTTCCTCACGGGCAGCTTCCGGTTTTCCCATACGCACATTTTCCAGAATGGATGCCTTGATCAGACGGCTGTTCTGAAATACGAAAGACACCGTGTTCATGAGTTCCTCTTTCGGGATGTCTTTCACATTAACACCACCGATTTTTACCATTCCGCTCTGGGGATCAAAGAATCGGGAAATCAGGTTGGCAAGGGTTGTTTTTCCACCGCCGGATGGACCTACAAAAGCTACCGTCTGTCCTGCAGGAATGGTCAGTGAAATATCTTTTAATACTTCTTTTTCTCCATCATAGCTGAAATGAACCGATTTCAGCTCCACGGAAGCGTTTTGAGGATGCTTTGAATGTTTCGTTTCCTCCAGAGGCTTCAAATGCAAAACGCTGTCAATTCTCTGTAAAGCGTCGTCTACGATCATGGCGTTTTCACTTTGGAACATAATGCGTGTCAGTGTGACAGAAATAACCGGTGTAATGATGATATAGAAAATAAGATCCAGTAAGAAACCGGAAGTCACACCGTCTTGCGTAAGCAACAGTCCTCCGGCAATCAGTGTGGCAAAAACGCCGTTGATCGCAGCTGTATAGAACATCATCGGTGTCCGAAGCTGCCTGGTATAAGCAATCACCCATACTTTATACCGGTCAATGGAGTCTTTAAACTTCTTAAAGGAAAAGATCGTCTGGCCAAAGGTTTTTACCACCGGAATCCCACGGACATACTCTACCGCTTCATTGGACATATCATCCAGCGCATTCTGGTATTCTTTCATCTTTTCCTGCATCTGCTTTCCGGTCATTGCCATCATGATCAGAAACCCCAGCACAACCGGAACAAGACTCAATAGTCCCAGTCTCCAGTCAAACACGAACAACAGCACCAAAAGACCGCAGGGGGTTGCAATGGCATTGGCTCTGTCGGGAAGCTGATGGGCGAGATAGGTTTCGGTGGCTGCGCTGGATTCGTTGACAATCTTGCGCAGTTTTCCGCTGCCAAAACTCTCGGCAAACCCAAGAGGCAACTTAACAATATGCTCCATGGTCTGGATACGCAGGTTTGTGGCAATACGAAATGCTCCCAAATGGGAACACATCAGCCCTGCTATGTAGACAAGCACCGCTATAACCGCAAACAATACTGCCATCCAGCCATTACCGGTCAGGTTCTGTGCCTGGTCAAAATTCGGTGCCACCTCCAATACTTCCTTGATCATTTTCCAGATGTAATAGAATGGTACCAGAGCAATCAGGGCACTGATCGCAGAAAGCACCCAGGAAGTATAGGTCAGGTACTTATGGCTGCCTGCAGTTTCCAGCAGGCGTGATAAATTGGATTGCTTTTTCAAAAAAATTCCTCCTTTTCTTTGTATTTATGATAAAGAGAACACGTCTATGTTCTTACAATATCCGAATTTAGATTAGTTTTAGCTAACTACCAAGTAAAAATTATAAGGCATTACTGCCCCATAATTTTCATCCATCCCGCTGTATAAAAGGCGCGCATTTCTCTGACGTAGTTTTCGGCATCTTTGAGCGGCATTTCGTGGATGATCAATTCAAAAAAGGTATGAAACATTCCGGTGATCAGAATATGCTCCAGCGAAGGATCGATATGCGGAGAGGGCCTTCCAAGCTTCCTTAAAACCTCCTGATAGGCATGAGTCCCTTCCACTTCAATCTCCACCATTTCATCAATTAGCCTGGCAAATTTTGTTCCTTCCGAACAGCAGAGGATCAGTTTACATTCCTCTAAATGTTCGTACGCATAATGGAGCATATCGTACATACAAAGCCCCGAAATGTCACTCATGACTTCCGGCTGCTGGGCAGCTGGTAGTTCGGCAAACTCCTGCTGTGCCTTTATAAAACGTTTGAGAATATATTCGTAATGCTCACCAACGATGGCTTCAAAAAGTTCTTCTTTACTTTTATAATATCCGTAAAAGGCTCCGGTAGTCATTCCCACGGATTTCACAATATTCCGCAGGGAAGCGTCTTTATATCCTTTTTCTAAAAATTCTGCTTTCGCTGCCCGGTGGATATTTTCTAAAGTCGTTCCATTTCCGTTTATTTTGCACACCTCCTATATAACAGTGATATATAACACTGTTATAAGTTTAATCTCTAAAAATTATTTTGTCAAGAGCAACAAGAAATAGTTGCATAAAAATAGCAATCCAAACAGCATTCTGCACTTTATTACTGATAAAATTTTCAAATACTGGTTTTGACAAAAGTTTCATTTTTTCTAATAAATGATAAGCAGGGTGGAGTTTGTTCTCACACCCTGCTTTGTGATTATCATGAACTACTCGAAGATCTTCTTCACTTTTTCTTTCAGCCTGTCCATATGCCTGTAAACCGCCTTTTCGGTAATCTTCAGATACCTGGCTATTTCATGAGTGCTATACCCCTGGATCTTCATCAGAACGATCTGAAGGGTAAGCCTGTCCACGGTGATCAGCACATGATACAATTCCTGATTCTCAATACGATCCAGAAAGTCCTGTACTGTTTTCAGTTCTGCCTGATCTGTGGATGCTGCTACGGTATCCAGATATGTACCTGTTCTATTTGATTTTTCTTGAGTAATTCATAAACAAGATAATCATCAACCCCCAGCAGATCTGCGACTTCCTTAACGGAATAGGACCAGGATTTTAATTCTTTCCCTGATTCTTCTCCGGTAACTTTATGATATTTAATCTGATTGGCGTACCATTTTTCAAAGCTGGCAATATTGATTCGTATCTTTCCGGCAATCTCTTTTGATTCAAAAACATTTTTATGTACCAGCCAGTATCTGTCTCTTATACACATCTCC